>Ga0082335_1000849_pt1 | contig 71817 bp, 64 predicted proteins | sample Subgrocontami58m_FD_72375 | JGI IMG/M metagenome (GOLD analysis project Ga0082335, IMG submission 72375) | Subsurface groundwater microbial communities from S. Glens Falls, New York, USA - GMW37 contaminated, 5.8 m (SPADES assembly) (version 2) ... | reverse complement strand
CTCCAAGTGCCGGGCATGCGCGCCGAGCGTCATCTGGTTTTGCTCAGTCCGGTGCGTTAGCGCGATGGCGAAAATCCTTGCGATTACCAACCAGAAAGGTGGCGTCGGCAAGACCACGACGAGTGTCAATCTCGCGGCCAGCCTTGCAGCAACCCGGCAACGCGTAATGCTGGTTGATCTTGATCCGCAGGGCAATGCCACCATGGGCAGCGGCATCGACAAGCGCCACCTCGCGCAAACCATTTATCACGTTTTGCTCGGCGAGGCCGACATCCGCACGGTGCGTGCCACCTCCACCAGCGGCAACTACGACGTGGCGCCCGCGAATCGTGAACTCGCCGGCGCCGAAATTGAACTGGTCGGTCTCGACCACCGCGAAACCCGGCTCAAATCCGCGCTTGCGACACTCGAGAGCGACTATGATTTCATCCTGATTGATTGTCCGCCGGCACTGAATCTGCTCACCGTCAACGGATTGTGCGCCGCGCAGGCGGTGTTGATTCCAATGCAGTGCGAGTACTATGCGCTCGAGGGTTTGAGCGACCTGGTGCAGACCATCAAGAAAGTTCGCGCGCACTTGAACCCGCAGCTGCAAATCGAGGGGCTGCTGCGCACCATGTACGATTCGCGCAACACGCTCGCGCAGCAGGTCTCAGCGCAGTTGCAGCAGCATTTCGGCGACAAGGTTTACCGCACGGTGATTCCGCGCAATGTCAGGTTGGCCGAAGCGCCGAGCCACGGCGTGCCGGTACTCGGACTTGATAAGACCTCCAAGGGCGCGCAGGCCTATCTGGCGCTCGCCGGTGAAATGCTGAGCCGCGCGGCGCAAGGCGTTTAGGGAGATTCGACGATGGCGAAAATGAAAGGTTTGGGTCGCGGCCTTGACGCGCTGCTGGGCGAGGACGAACCCGCTGCGGCAGGCGCGGATCAACTCGCCGAGCTGACCACCGACTTGTTGCAGCCCGGCAAGTATCAGCCGCGCACGCGCATGGATGAAGCGGCGCTCAGGGAACTCGCCGATTCGATCAAGACCCAAGGCGTGATGCAGCCGATTCTGGTGCGCCCGCTCAGCGCCGGGCGTTATGAAATCATCGCCGGCGAGAGGCGTTGGCGCGCGGCACGTCTCGCCGGTCTCAGTACCGTACCGGCGCTGGTGCGCGCGGTATCAGACAGCGCGGCGCTGGCGATGGCGCTCATCGAAAACATCCAGCGTGAAGATCTGAATCCGCTCGAACAGGCGAACGGTATCCAGCGCCTGATCACCGAATTCGGCATTACGCACGAGAGGGCGGCGGAAATGGTCGGCCGCTCCCGCAGCGCGGTCACCAATCTGCTGCGCCTGCTCACGCTCGCCGCGCCAGTGCGCGAATTACTGCAGCAGGGCAAGCTCGAAATGGGGCACGCACGCGCGCTGCTGGCGTTGTCGGGGATTCAGCAGATCGAAGCCGCGCGCGGCGTTGCGGCGCGCAGCCTGTCGGTACGCGAAACCGAGCGCTTGGTCGCGCGCTTGATATCCGGTGCGGCGGGCAAGAAGATCCGGCGCGTTGCCGATCGCGATGTCCTGCGGTTGCAGGAAGAACTCGCGCAAAAACTCGGCACCCGGGTGACCATCAAGTCGGGAGCCAAAGGCCGCGGCGCGCTCGTAATCGACTACACGAGCCTCGCGCAACTGGACGCCCTCCTGGCGCGCCTCATGCGGTGACGCGACTCGATTGCTGCAATGCAAAACGGTTTGACGTGAAATGATGAAGTTGAGTACAATCAACAAGTTTGCTCTGGTCGGCATCGCGAGCAAGCCCCTCCGAACGGTGTTGCGGTGGCAGGTTTATGCCGCCGTGGTGCTCTCGCTGGTGGCCGGTTGGTGGGCTGGAATGCCGGGCGCGATTTCGGCGCTGCTGGGCGGCTTGATCAACGTGACGGCGGGTTGGGTTTACGCGATGATGGTTTCGTGCAGCACAGTAAAGTCTGCAGGTCAGACGCTCAGGACGCTCGTCAGGGCCGAGGCCAGCAAGATCGCCCTCATCGTGCTCCAGTTGTGGCTGGTATTGACGGCGTATCACGACGTCGTAGTGACAGCTTTTTTTGCAACATTCGTCATCTCGGTGCTGTTTTTCCCGATGGCGTTATTGATCCGCGACTAGATCGAATCAGGAACGAGTAATGGCCGCCGCAGCCGAAGTAACCCCGACCCAGTACATCGGTCACCACCTTAGCTTCAACGCGAGATCGGTTGGCGACGGCGCCTTCTGGACGCTTAACGTCGACACGCTCGTCACCTCGGTGCTGCTCGGCATCCTCGGCATCGGATTCCTGTGGTGGGTGGTGCGCGGGGCGACGGCCGGCGTGCCCAACAAGCGCCAGGCGTTCGTCGAACTCGCCGTCGGCTTCGTCGACGAGCAGGTCAAGGGGGTATTCCACGGCAACCGCCATTTCATCGCGCCGCTGGCTTTGACGGTGTTCGTCTGGGTGCTGCTGATGAATTCGATGGATTTCCTGCCGGTCGACTGGGTCGCGCTTGGCACCCATCACATCTCCGAACACGGTTTTCGCATCGTTCCGACTGCGGACGTCAACACCACGTTTGCGCTTGCCTTGACGGTATGGGGCCTGATGATCTTCTACAGCATTAAGGTCAAGGGCCTCGGTGGCTGGTTACACGAGTTGTTCTGCGCGCCGTTTGGAATCAAGCCGGCGTGGCTGGCGCCGCTGCTGATGTGCTTCAATTTGTTGTTCAACCTCGTCGAATACATATCCAAGCCGCTGTCGCACTCGCTGCGGCTGTTCGGCAACATGTACGCGGGCGAGATCATTTTCCTGCTGCTCTGGATGATGGCGGCGACGAGTCTCGCCGGCACCGCCTTCGCGGCCTTGCTGGGCCTGGGCTGGGCGATATTCCACATCCTGATCGTCGTTCTGCAGGCCTATATCTTCATGATGCTCACCATTGTGTATGTCGCGATGGCCCACGACAGTCACTGATACTCGTTCCGATCAACCCAGTCCTAGGAAAGGAAAGCAAATGGAAAAGATGCAATTGTTGGCGATGATCCAGGCATATACCGGAATCGGTATCGGCCTGATGGTCGGGCTCGGCGCGCTCGGTGCGTGCGTCGGCGTGGGCATCATGTGCAGCCGTTTTCTCGAGGGCGCCGCGCGTCAGCCCGAACTGATGCCGCAACTGCAGGCGAAAGTCTTCCTGCTGCTGGGTCTGATCGACGCATCGTTCATCATCGGGCTGGGCATCGCGTTGTTCTTCGCCTTTGCCAACCCGCTGCTCACGGTCATCCAGTAACGCACCGGGGGTCCCGAAAGGGAACATCATGAATATCAATTTGACGCTGTTCGCGCAAGCGATCACCTTTGCGGCGTTCATCTGGTTCACAGTGAAGTTCGTGTGGCCGCCGCTGATGCGGGCGGTCGAGACGCGCCAGAAGCAGATCGCGGACGGGCTCGCCGCGGGCGAGCGCGGCAAGCAGGACCTCGAGCAGGCGGCGAAGCGCACCGAGGAAATCCTGCGCGAAGCGCGGCAGAGGGCGCAGGAAGTCCTGGCCCAGGCCGACAAGCGCGCCGTCGAGATCGTCGAGGAAGCCAAGGCTGCCGCCAAGGCCCAGGGCGAACAACTCGTGGCAGGCGCCAAGGCCGATATCAACCAGGAAGTATTTCGCGCCAAGGAAACATTGCGCGCGCAGGTGGCCGCATTGGCGGTTGCCGGCGCTGAAAAAATTCTGCGCCGAGAAGTCGACGCTAAGACGCACGCGGATCTGCTGCGGGCAGTCGAGGCAGAACTCTAGGCGAACCCATGGCGGAAACCGTCACAATTGCCCGTCCCTACGCCGAGGCCGCGTTCAGGCTGGCGCGGGAACAGAGTGGGCTTGAGCGCTGGTCGCAAATGCTGCATCTCCTGGAGATGGTGGTGCAGGATGAGCGTATTGCGCGCGGCATCGGCGACCCCAACTGGACCGGCGGGCAGCTCGAGAGCCTGGTGCTTGGCGTATGCGGCGAGCAGCTCGACGGCGCGGGACGCAATTTCGTGCAGGTGCTGGTGGCCAATGACAGGCTCGGCGTGTTGCCCGCAATCCGCGCGTTGTTCGAAGACCTGAAGCGCGAACAGGAAGGCGTAATGGAAGCGCAGATCGTGTCGGCGTTTGCGCTCGATGAGGAACAGCAAAGCCGGCTGGTGCGCCGGCTCGAATCCAAATATCAGCGCAAGGTGAGCGCACAGGTCAGCGTCGATCCGCAGTTGATCGGCGGCGTCAAAATCGTGGTCGGCGACAAGGTGCTGGATGCGACCGTGCGCGGCAAGCTCGACGCAATGGCCGCTGCGCTTACCCATTAGGAGCAAGCATGCAACTCAATCCCTCAGAAATCAGCGAACTCATCAAGAGCAGGATCCAGGGCCTCGGCACGACGGCCGAATCCAGAACCCAGGGCACGGTGACTTCGGTCACCGACGGCATCTGCCGCGTTCACGGGCTCGCGGACGTGATGCAGGGCGAGATGCTGGAGTTTCCGGAGAACACTTTTGGCCTGGCGCTCAACCTCGAGCGCGACTCGGTGGGCGCCGTGGTGCTCGGCGCCTATGAGCACATTTCCGAAGGCAACACCGTCAAGTGCACCGGCCGCATCCTCGAAGTGCCGGTCGGCGAAGCGCTGATCGGGCGCGTCGTCAACGCGCTCGGCCTGCCGATCGACGGCAAGGGCCCGATCGCCGCGCGCGAGTCCTCGCCAATTGAGAAAATCGCGCCCGGCGTGATCTGGCGCAAATCGGTGGCGCAGCCGGTGCAGACCGGCTTGAAGTCAATCGATTCGATGGTGCCGATCGGCCGCGGCCAGCGCGAACTGATCATCGGCGACCGCCAGACCGGCAAGACCGCGGTCGCGATCGACACCATCATCAACCAGAAGGGCAAGGACCTGATCTGCATCTACGTCGCGATCGGCCAGAAGGCATCCTCGGTCGTGAACGTGGTGCGCAAACTCGAAGAGCACGGGGCGATGGCGTTTACCATAGTCGTCGCGGCGACGGCATCGGAGTCGGCGGCGATGCAGTTCATCGCACCTTATTCAGGTTGCAGCATGGGCGAATATTTCCGCGACCGCGGCCAGGACGCGCTGATCATCTACGATGACCTGACCAAGCAGGCGTGGGCCTATCGCCAGGTGTCGCTGCTGCTGCGCCGCCCGCCGGGCCGCGAAGCTTACCCGGGCGACGTGTTCTATCTGCACTCGCGGCTGCTCGAGCGTGCGGCGCGCGTCAACGAACAATGGGTCGAGCAACATACCAAGGGCGAGGTCAAGGGCAAGACCGGGTCGCTCACCGCGCTGCCGGTGATCGAGACGCAGGCAGGCGACGTGACCGCGTTCGTGCCGACCAACGTGATTTCGATTACCGACGGCCAGATCTTCCTCGAATCCGATCTGTTCAACGCCGGCATCCGGCCCGCGATCAACGCGGGCATTTCGGTGTCGCGCGTCGGCGGCGCCGCGCAGACCAAGGTGATCAAAAAACTCGGCGGCGGCGTGCGGCTCGCGCTCGCCCAGTATCGCGAGCTTGCTGCATTCGCGCAGTTCGCCTCCGACCTCGACGAGGCCACGCGCAAGCAGCTCGAGCGTGGCCGCATGGTGACCGAGCTCATGAAGCAGCCGCAGTACGAGCCGCTGCAGGTCTGGGAAATGGCGCTGACGCTGTTCGCGGTGACCAACGGCTACTTCGACGACGTCGACGTGAAGAAAGCGCTCTCCGCCGAGCGCGCCATGCGCGCCCACATCAAGGGCAAGTATGGCGATCTCGTCAACCGCATCGAGGCGAGCAAGGACCTCCCCAAGGAAGACGAGGACATGCTGCACGAGGCGGTCAAGGACTTCAAGAAAAACGCAACCTACTGAGCGTTGAAACATGCCAGGCAGCAAAGAGATCCGGAACAAGATCAAGAGCGTGCAAAACACGCGCAAGATCACCAAGGCCATGGAGATGGTTGCGGCCTCGAAGATGAAGAAGGCACAGGAGCGCATGCGCGCCGCGCGGCCCTACGGCGAAAAGATTCGCAACGTCGCAGCCCACCTGAGCCATGCCAACCCGGAGTATCGTCACCCGTTCCTCGTGGCGCGCGACACGGTGACGCGCATCGGCATCATTGTGATTACCGCCGACAAGGGCCTATGCGGCGGGCTCAATACGAACGTGCTGCGGCTGGCGCTCAGCCGGATGAAGGAATGGAGCACCCAAGGCGAAGCCTTCGAAGTCTGCGCGATCGGCAACCGGGGCCTGGGATTCATGCAGCGGCTCGGCGCCGATGTCGTCTCGCACGTGGTGGGCCTCGGCGACCGGCCGCACATGGAGAAGCTAATCGGCGCCATCAAGGTGATGCTGGACGGCTACACGCAGGACCGCTTCGACCGGCTGATGATCTTCTACACCAGGTTCATCAACACCATGAAGCAGGAGCCGGTGATGGAGCAGTTGCTGCCGCTCGCGGGCGAGCGGCTTGGCGTGCCGACGGGTGCGTGGGACTACATCTACGAGCCCGAGGCGAAAACCGTGCTCGATCAGGTGCTGACGCGATATATCGAGACGCTGATCTACCAGGCCGTGTCGGAAAACATGGCGTCAGAACAAAGCGCGCGCATGGTGGCGATGAAAGCCGCTTCCGACAACGCCGGCAACGTCATCGACGAGTTGACGCTGGTCTACAACAAAACCCGCCAGGCCTCGATCACCAAGGAACTGTCTGAGATCGTGGGCGGGGCGGCGGCAGTATGACGACCCGTGGACGATCGGGCGAGACTAATGGACGTCCTGCGTCCGTTATGGCGAGACCAAATCGTCCAGGTGCGGCGGCAGTATGACGACCCGTGGGCGATCGGGCGAGACTAATGGACGTCCTGCGTCCGTTATGGCGAGACCAAATCGTCCAGGTGCGGCGGCGGTTTGATAACGACAATGCAACCGCCGATGAACGCCGATAAACGCCGATCTTCGTGTTTGTTTTTGTCCGCGTTCATCTGCGTTCATCTGCGGTTTCAAAGTATTTGACTTTGAGGAAATGAATATGGCACAAACCCAGGGGACGATTGTTCAGTGCATCGGCGCGGTGATCGACGTCGAATTCCCGCGCGACCAGATGCCCAGGATCTATGACGCGCTCAAGATGGATGACATCGGGCTCACGCTGGAAGTGCAGCAGCAGCTTGGCGACGGCATTGTGCGCACCATTGCGCTCGGATCATCTGACGGCCTGCGGCGCGGCATGATAGTGGTCAATACGGGTGCGCCGATTCTGGTGCCAGTGGGCCCCAAGACGCTCGGCCGCATCATGGACGTGCTCGGCCGCCCCATCGACGAGGCGGGCCCGGTTGGCGCGGAAAAAACGATGTCGATCCACCGCGAAGCACCGCCGTACGAGGAGCTTTCTCCCAGCCAGGAACTGCTCGAGACCGGCATCAAGGTGATCGACCTGGTGTGCCCGTTCGCCAAAGGCGGCAAAGTCGGCCTGTTCGGCGGCGCTGGCGTCGGCAAGACGGTGAACATGATGGAGTTGATCAACAACATCGCCAAGAAGCACAGCGGCCTGTCGGTGTTCGCCGGCGTGGGTGAGCGCACCCGCGAAGGCAACGACTTCTACCACGAGATGAAAGATGGCGGAGTGCTCGACAAAGTGGCGCTGGTCTACGGCCAGATGAACGAGCCGCCCGGCAATCGCCTGCGCGTGGCGCTCACCGGCCTCACCATGGCGGAATTCTTCCGCGACGAAGGCCGCGACGTACTGCTGTTCATCGACAATATCTACCGCTTCACGCTGGCCGGCACCGAGGTCTCGGCGCTGCTTGGCCGCATGCCCTCGGCGGTGGGCTATCAGCCGACGCTGGCCGAGGAAATGGGCCGGCTGCAGGAGCGCATCACTTCGACCAAGACCGGCTCGATCACCTCGATCCAGGCGGTATACGTGCCTGCCGATGACCTGACCGACCCGTCGCCTGCGACGACCTTCGGCCACCTCGATTCGACGGTGGTGCTGTCGCGCGACATTGCTTCGCTCGGCATTTACCCCGCGGTGGATCCGCTCGACTCGACCTCGCGCCAGATGGATCCGCACGTGGTCGGCGAGGAGCACTACAACACCGCGCGCGCGGTGCAGTCGACCCTGCAGCGCTACAAGGAGCTGCGCGACATTATCGCAATTCTCGGCATGGACGAACTCTCGCCCGAAGACAAGCTGGCGGTGGCGCGCGCGCGCAAGATTCAGCGCTTCCTCTCACAGCCCTTCGACGTGGCCAAGAACTTCACCGGCCAGGACGGCAAGTATGTGACGTTGAAGGACACCATCAAGGGCTTCAAGGGCATCGTCAATGGCGACTACGACAGCCTGCCGGAGCAGGCGTTCTACATGGTCGGTACCATCGAGGAAGCGGTCGAGAAAGCGAAAACACTGCAGTAATGGCCAACACCATCCACATCGACGTTGTCAGCGCCGAAGAGTCGATTTTCTCCGGCGAGGCGGAATTCGTCGTGCTGCCGGGCGAGATGGGCGAACTCGGCATTTATCCGCGCCACACGCCGCTCATCACCCGCATCAAGCCCGGCTCGGTGCGCATCAAGCTGCCGGGCCAGGACGAAGAGGAACTGGTGTTCGTTGCCGGTGGCGTGCTCGAAGTCCAGCCGGGAGTGATTACGGTCCTCGCCGACACTGCGATTCGTGGCCACGATCTCGACGAGGCCAAGGCGCTCGAAGCACAGAAGCGCGCGCAGGAAATGATCCAGAACCGCACTTCGCAGATGGAATACGCCAAAGCCACCGCCGAGCTGGCCGAGGCGGCGGCGCAGCTCGCGGCGATTCGCAAGCTGCGCAAGAAATAGCGATAAAGCTGGACACCGTGTGGTGCCGGTTTATCTGCGCGAGTTGGAACGGACGCGAAGCGCCGTTCAACTCGCGCCTCGCAAGAACGGGAAAGTCGACCGCGTCCGCTCTTTTTTGTTTCTTCACGCGGTGCCGCGGGCCGGTGGTTCGCGCGGTGCCGCGAGTGGCTGGGAGAGCTGTGCCGGAGCGCGGCGCGGCTGCTCACCAATGCCTACGAGGACGGGCTTCCTGACGCAAGACCTGGCCTGATCCTTTTCGTTCAAACTTTTGAGAGAAAGTTCTCACGCCAGCCGGCGCCGCGCTGCCGGTGCCGGGAGCGGAGCCGGCGACTGAATTTGCGTCTCACGCAAAAGCCACTTGGGCGCGGCTCATTCGCAAGGTCTATGAGGTCGATCCCCTGGAATGCCCCAAGTGCAAAGGGCCGATGCGGGTGATCGCGCTGATAGAGGATCCGGGAGTCATCCGGCACATCCTCGAATACCTGGGGCTGTGGGCGCCGCTTCCCACCGAACGAAGTCCGCCGGTCGATCCCGTGAGCTGGCCACCCTACGTCAATCTGCCGCTGACCTATCATCCGGTTCCCGACATCGCCTGACTTGCCGCACGAACGCCTCGGAGCAGCCGGGGTGCGGGAAAGCGCTTGCGTAGCTTTGGTGATTGGAATAGATTGCTCGGTAACTGACCGGCAATCCCGCTCGAGACTTGCTCGGATCGCGGTCATCTTCCGGGGAGGAGGAACCCAGAATCAACATAAGGCCGATTATGCGCAGTCCGGAACATGCTCCGCACCTTTTTCGGGCGCGTCGGCGCGGTGAACCAGAATTGCGCCGGAATTGATTTTCCTATCGGTTATCGGTTCGCGCGCGGGTTGCGCTCAATCCTCCGTCCGGGGAGAAGCACTCAAAACGAGGTTCCACGATGCGATTCGCAGGTGTCGTTCTGTTGGCCGCGCTTTTTACAAGCAGTGCGGCGCTTGCGCAGAACGCTTCGACGCAAAGCTATCCGACGAAACCGATCCGTTTCGTGATTCCATTTCCGCCCGGCGGACCTGCCGACATCTTCGGGCGCACGATCGGTCAGCAGCTTTCCGAGCGGTGGAACCAGCAGGTGGTCATCGACAACCGCGCGGGCGCCGGCGGCAACATCGGCGCGGACATCGTGGCAAAGGCGCCGGCGGACGGCTACACGATCCTCATGGGATTCGTCGGCACGCACGCGATCAACCCGAGCCTCTACAAGAGCATGCCTTACGACAACGTGAAGGATTTCGAGCCGGTGGGGCTCGTTGCCACAGCGACGATCGTGCTCGTTACGCACCCGACGGTACCGGCGAAATCGGTAAAGGAGCTGATCGCCCTCGCGAAAGCGAAACCGGGCGAGCTCACGTTCGGTTCGCCGGGAAACGGGACGCCCCAGCACCTTGCGGGAGAGCTTTTCAACACGATGGCGCAGGTGAAGACGACGCATATTCCGTATAAGGGCGCGGTACCGGCGCTTCAGGATCTTCTCGGCGGGCGCATCTCGTTCATCTTCAGCAGCATGCCACCCGCGCTGCCGCACGTGAAGCTCGGCAAGATCAACGCGCTCGCGGTGACGAGCACGAAGCACTCGCCCGCGACGCCCGAGCTGCCGACGGTGGCGGAATCCGGCCTGCCGGGCTACGAAGTGATCAACTGGTACGGCGTGCTGGCGCCGCGCGGCACGCCGAAAGAGATCGTCGCGAAACTGAACGCGGAGATCACGCGCATCATGAACCTTCCGGAAGTGAAGGAACGTCTCGCAGGACAGGGCGCCGAAATGCTCACGAGCACGCCGCAGGAATTCGGCGCGTTCATCCGGAGCGAAACCGCAAAATGGGCGAAGGTGGTTAAGTTCTCCGGCGCCCGGATCGATTAACGTCAGTTTTTAGTTTTAAGTTTTGAGTTGTTCAACTAAGAACTAAAAACTGAGTACTAAAAACTATCAACACTGCACGGAGTGCCAATGTTCAACCCGTTCCAGAAAATCGAGCTCATCAAAGCCGAAGTCTTCACCTCCATGCCGGGCAAGTTCCGCAAGAAAGGCCGCACGTCGTGGTCCGATCCCAACCGGCAGCACGCGGAGGTCGAGTGCTTCCTCGAAGGGCCCGCGTTCGACCGTGACGGCAATCTCTTCATCGTCGACACCGCGTTCCAGCGCATCTTCCGCATCACGCCGAAAGGCAACTGGGACGTGGTCGTCGAGTACGACGGCTGGCCGAACGGCATGAAGTTTCACAAGGACGGCCGGCTTTTCGTCGCGGACTATCGCAAAGGCATCATGGTGCTCGACACGAAACGCGGAAAGATCGAGCCGTTCCTCGAGACCGCGTACAGCGAAGGCTTCAAGGGCTGCAACGATTTGAACTTCGCATCGAACGGCGATCTCTATTTCACCGACCAGGGACAGACCGGCATCGTCGATCCGACGGGCCGCGTGTATCGCTTGAAAGCAGACGGCTCTCTGCAGCGGCTCGTCGACAACTGCCCGAGCCCCAACGGCATCACGGTGAGCACGACGGACAAACACGTGTACGTCGGCGTCACGCGCTCGCAGCAGGTCTGGCGCCTGCCGGTCATGCACGACGGACAGGTTTCGAAGACCGGCAGCTGCATCCAGGTCTCCGGCGGCGTGGGGCCCGATGGCATCGAGATGGCTGCCGACAACGGCCTCTACGTGTGCCACATCAACGTCGGTGTATGGCTGTTCGATTCGCACATGCTGCCGACGCATATCATCTACAGCGAGGACAAACACCGGCACGACCACATTACCAACATTGCGTTCGGCGGGCCGGATCTGAAGACCGCTTACATGACCGAAGCCATGTCCGGCGACATTCTGATGGCGAAGGTCCCGGTCGCAGGGAAGCGGCTCTACGGCCTGTCGTGACCGCCCGCGATCAGCTTCTTTCGCTGTCGGCGGTGGAGCTTCGCCGCCGCATCGGCACGAAGGAAATCTCGCCGGTCGAGCTGCTCGAAGCGTGCATCGAGCGCATCGAACGGTTCAATCCGGCCGTGAACGCGATCTGCGCCACGGCTTACGAGCGCGCGCGGCGCGAAGCGAAAGCGGCCGAAGCGGCTGCGCGCCGCGGCGAATCGCTCGGCCTGCTGCACGGTCTGCCGACCGGCATCAAGGACCTCGAAGAGACTGAAGGCCTCCTCACCACTTTCGGCTCGCCGCTCTATCGCGACTACGTCCCTGAAAGCGACAGCAGCATGGTCGCGCGCGTGCGTGCGGCCGGCGCAGTCGTCGTAGCGAAGACCAATACGCCGGAGTTCGGCGCCGGGGCGAACACGCGCAACGTCGTATGGGGCGTAACCGGCAATCCTTTCAACGTCACGCTGAACGCCGGCGGCTCCTCCGGCGGCTCCGCCGTCGCGCTCGGGTGCGACATGCTGCCGGTGTGCACCGGATCGGACACCGGCGGCTCGCTTCGCATACCCGCGGCGATGTGTGGTGTCGTGGGGCTGCGTCCATCACCGGGGCTCGTGCCATCGAACAAGCGAAACCTGGGCTGGCAGCCGATTTCGGTGCTCGGGCCGATGGGCCGCACGGTTGCGGATGCCACGCTCCTCTTTGCGGCGCAGATCGCGAGCGAAGACTCGGATCCGTTGTCGTATCCCGTCGACGGCTCCGCGTTCGCCTCGCTTGAGGCCGCCGATCTCGCGTCGCTCCGCGTCGCATGGACGGAGGATTTCGGGACGTCGCCGGTTGATGCGTCCATCCGCAAGGTGTTTTGCGAAAAAGTCGCGGCGATGCGCCACCTCTTCAAATCGTGCGAGGAAGTAAAGCTCGATCTCGGCGAGGCGGACCGCTGCTTCGACGTCATCCGCGCGCTCAATTTTGTCGACCGCTTTCGCGACATGTACGACAAGGACCCGAATTCGCTCGGCCCGAACGTCCGCACGAACTATGAAATGGGCGCGAGGATGGCGATGACCGACGTCACGTGGGCGCACGCCGAGCAGACGCGCATCTTCCGGCGCTTCCAGGCGCTTTTCCGCGACTACGATCTCGTGATCGCGCCGGCGACGTCGGTCACGCCATTCCCGTGGAAAGAGCTTTACGTCTCCGAAATGGGCGGGAAGCCGCTGCTCAATTACTACCATTGGCTTTCGCTCACCTACGTGGTCACGCTCGTCACGAATCCGGCGATCGCGCTGCCGTGCGGGGTCGACCATGCCGGCATGCCGTTTGGCCTTCAGGTTGTCGCGCGCTTCCGCGGCGATCGAGCGCTCGTCTCCGCGGCGCATGCGATGGAGCAGGCGTTCTCGCGCGTCGCGGGGCTCGAGCGTCCAAAGCCCGATATCGCCAAGCTCGCTGTCGCAGCACCCGAATTGAAGTCCATCGTCACGCATCCACCGACGATTCGCTAAAACGCGGTGCGCCAAGGCGCACCCTACGAGCACCGCAAACGAGGAGGTTCGAATGAGTACGGTCACACGCGTCGTTGCCGGCCTTGCACTTTTCTGTTTCGCTGCACTCGCTTCAGCGCAGGCAAACTATCCGAACAAGACGATCCGCATGATCGTTCCCTTCCCCGCCGGCGGCCCGACGGACATCGTCGCGCGCACGGTGGCGCAGAAGATGACTGAGAGCATGGGCCAGGCGGTGGTGATCGACAATCGCGGCGGCTCGGGCGGCAACCTCGGAACGGAGATCGTCGCGAAGGCGACCCCGGACGGCTATACGCTGCTGATGGCGATCGTCGGGCACGTGATCAATCCGTACCTCTACAGCAGGATCTCCTACGACCCCATCAAGGATTTCGTCCCGATCACCAAGACGGCCGCGGCAACGATCATGCTTTCCGCCCATCCGTCGCTCCAGGTGAAATCGATCAAGGAGCTGATCACCGCCGCCAAGGCGAAGCCGAAGCAGATCACGATCGGCTCGCCCGGCAGCGGCACGCCGCATCATCTCGCGGCAGAGCTTTTCAAGAACATGGCCGGCATCGATCTGATCCACGTACCTTATAAAGGCGCAGCTCCGGCCATTGCCGATCTGCTCGGCGGCCAGGTGAACCTCGCCATCGTGAGCCTTCCCGCCGCGTATCCGCACGCGAAAGCGGGCAGGATCGTCGCGCTCGGCGTCACCAGCCCGACGCGCTCGGCGGTCGCGCCCGATGTGCCGACTTTTGCGGAAGCGGGACTCGGCGGCTACGCGCTCGAAAACTGGTACGGGCTGCTTGCGCCCGCCGGTACGCCGCGCGCGGTGATCGACAAGCTCAACCGCGAGACCGTGCGCTCCTTGCAGCTTCCGGATGTGAAGGAGCGCCTGAACAGCCAGGGCTTCGAGATCCGAACGAGCACGCCTGAAGAATTCAGCGCCTATATCAAGTCCGAGCTCAACAATTGGTCGAAGATCGTGAAAGCGTCGGGCGCTAAAGTCGACTGATGAGAAATCTCGCGGCGTTTCGTCACGAGACGCTGCGCGCGCTCGCGCGCGCGGGCGCCGAGGCGAGCAGCGCGTCCGGCTCCGAGGAAGCGCTGTGGGCGATCACACGTGCGCTGCCGGAGCTCCTCGGCGACCGCGAAGCACACTTGAAGCCCGGGAACCTCAAGGAAGGCGAGACCCAGCAGTTCGCGTGCTGCGCGTTCGTGGTGACGCCCGACCGCAAATCGCAGCTTCTCATTGCGCCGGTCAATTTCCTGCCGGAGCAGCGGCACACACTGATCGGCATCGAGCTGGGTCACCCCGGACACGTAGTGAAGACCAGGCAACCGCTGCTCCTCGCGAATACCGACGAGCACAAATCGTTCGTGAAAATCCTTCAGACCTTCCGCGCCGGCTCGGCGGTCTTCGCGCCGCTCCTCTGGAAAGGCGACGCGATCGGCGTGATTGTTTGCGCAGGTCAGGCGCGCTACACGATGACTGAGGCCGACCTCGAAGCGCACGTCGCGTTCAGCCATCTCGCCGCGGCGCAGTGGGTCGCGCACGGCGGCTATTCGTCATTCCAGCGGTGCGTCAACTTGTAGGGTTTGCCGCTGGCGCACCGACTGCACGGGTCGATAGGCCATACTGGATATGCACCAAGCCTGCCCTCGCGCGTTCCGGGCGCCGCTCCCCACCGAGCGAAGTCCGCTGGTCGATCCCGCGAGCTGGCCACCCTACGTCAGTCTGCCGCTGACCTATCATCCGGTTCCCGACATCGCCTGACTTGCCGCACGAACGCCTCGGAGCAGCCGGGGTGCGGGAAAGCGCTTGCGTCGCTTTGGTGATTGGAATAGATTGCTCGGTAACTGACCGGCAATCCCGCTCGAGACTCGCACGGATCGCGGTCATCTTCCGGGGAGGAGGAAGCCGGAATGATCAGAGGGCTGATAATGAGCAGTCCGGAACATGCCCCGCACCTTTTCCGGGCGCGTCGGCGGGGCGAACCAGAATTGCGCCGGAATTGATTTTCCTGGCGTTTTTTGTCGAACCCAAGCACACAGTACGATCTCCTGATCATCGGCGGCGGCATCAACGGCGCAGGTATTGCGCGCGATGCCGCGGGGCGCGGGCTCAAGGTGCTGCTGGTCGAAAAAGACGATCTCGCGGCGGCGACTTCGTCAGCGAGCAGCAAACTCATCCACGGTGGCCTGCGCTATCTCGAGCAATACGAGTTCCGGCTGGTGGCCGAAGCTCTGGCCGAGCGCGAAGTGCTGCTCAGCATCGCGCCGCATCTGGTGACCCCGCTTACTTTCGTCATGCCGCACGTGCCCGAACTGCGGCCACGCTGGATGATACGCTCCGGCCTGTTTCTCTACGACCACCTCGGGCGCCGCACCCGGCTGCCCGGATCACGCGGTGTCGACTTGCGCGTGCCGCCCTACAATTCCGGCCTCAAAACGGGCCTGACCAGCGGTTTTGTCTATTCCGATTGCAGGGTCGACGATGCGCGGCTCACGCTCGCCAATGCGCTGAGCGCGCGCGAACTGGGCGCTGAAATAGCGACCCGCACCGAGTGCAAACAAGCCAAGCGCACCGCCGCTGGCTGGGAGGCGGTATTGCGTGCGTCACACGGCGCCGAGCGCGCTGTGCTTGCGCGCGGCATCGTCAATGCCGCGGGTCCATGGGTCAAGCAAGTTTTGCATGGTCGCCTGCACCAGGCGAGTCGCGACAACGTGAGGCTCATCAAAGGCAGTCACATCGTCGTGCCGAGTGCGTATGCAGGCGAGCACGCGCTCATTTTGCAGAACGATGATCGCCGTGTGGTCTTCATGATCCCGTACCAAGCCCGCTATACGCTGATCGGCACTACCGACGTCGCGTTCGAAGGCGAACCCTCGAGGCCGGGTGCGAGTGCAGAAGAGATCGACTACCTCTGCCGCGCGGTGAACCGTTATCTGGTGCGGCCGATCGCGCCGGCGGACGTGGTGTGGAGTTACGCGGGCATCCGCCCGCTTTATGACGACGGCAGCGCCGACCCGTCTGCGGTGACGCGCGATTACACCCTGCGCGTCGATGCGGATCAGGGAGCAGCACCCGTGCTGTCAGTGTTCGGCGGCAAGATCACGACCTACCGTAAACTTGCCGAACACGCGCTCGAACAGCTCGCCCCTTGGTTTCCCGGCAGTACCGCAGCATGGACCGCGAACGCACGCTTGCCCGGCGGCGATCTTGGCGGCAGCCTTGCGGCATTTTACGCGAGCCTTGCGAACGAGTATGCAGCGCTGCCGACATCGCTGTTGCAGGCGCTGGCGCGGCGCCATGGGAGCCTGGTCAGGATCGTGCTGCAGGGTGTGGGCACCGAGGCTGATCTCGGCGCGCACTTCGGCGCCGACCTATACGCACGCGAGGTCGACTACATGCTCGAGCATGAATGGGCAGCGAGCGGCGAGGATGTTCTGTATCGCCGTACCAAAGCCGGCCTGCATCTCACGCCGGGGCAGCGGGAAGCGCTCGCTTGCTACGTTGCGCAGAGAGCCGCAACGCGCTGATTTCAGGCTTGTTGTGCGATAATTGAAACATGGCGCTAAACGTAGTCATACTCGCTGCGGGCCAGGGCAAACGCATGCACTCCGCGCTGCCCAAGGTGCTGCACCTCCTCGCAGGCAAACCGCTGCTTGCGCACGTGATTGCAACGGCGCGCGAATTGAAGCCGGCGCGCATTTGCGTCGTCTACGGATACGGCGGAAAGCAGGTGCCGGACGCGGTGCGCGGCGCAGGGCTCGTATTCGTCGAACAGCAACCGCAGCTCGGCACCGGCCACGCGCTCAAACAAGCGCTGCCGCATCTCGATCAGCGCTCCAGCACGCTGGTGTTGTATGGCGATGTTCCATTGATCACGTCTGCGACCTTGGCCATGTTGACCGCCGGGGAAGCCGCGCGCCTGAAGATACTGACCGCCGAGCTCGCTGACCCGCACGGCTATGGCCGTATCGTGCGCAATGCCAAAGGCGCGATCACCGCCATCGTGGAGGAAAAGGACGCGACGCCGAAACAGCGCCGCCTCCGCGAAATCAATACCGGCATCATGCTGCTGCCGGGCACGCGGCTCGCGGGCTGGCTTGCCAAGCTGTCAAACCGCAATGCGCAACGCGAGTACTACCTGACCGACGTGGTGGCGCTCGCGCTCAAGGACCGCGTCAAGGTCGAGTCCTGCGCGCCGCACCACGATTGGGAAATCGTCGGTGTAAACAGCAAGCAGCAACTCGCTGAGCTCGAACGCACCTGCCAGACACACACCGCGATGCGTCTGCTGGAAGCGGGCGTGACGCTTGCCGATCCCATGCGCATCGACGTGCGCGGCGAGCTGCACTGTGGGCGCGATGTGCGTATCGATGTCAATTGTGTCTTTGAGGGCGTGGTTGACATCGGCGACGGTGCCGAGATCGGCGCCAATTGCGTGATCAGGAACACGACGATTGGAACTGCCACGCGCATCGAGCCATTTTCGATGATCGATGATGCGGTCATTGGTGCGAGTTGCCGCGTCGGGCCTTATGCGCGCATTCGCCCCGGCACCCGGCTCGCGCAGGAGGTCCACATCGGCAACTTCGTCGAGGTCAAGGCCTCGAGCGTCGGCGCCGGCTCCAAGGCCAATCATCTTGCCTATGTGGGTGATTCAAGTGTCGGCCGCAACGTCAACATCGGCGCCGGTACCATCACCTGCAATTACGACGGCGTCAACAAGCATCGCACCGTGATCGAAGACGATGTGCAGATCGGCTCCGATGTGCAGCTGGTGGCACCCGTCACCGTGAGCGCCGGGGTCACGATCGGCGCCGGCACTACGGTGTGGGAGAACACCCCGCAGGGAGGGCTGGTCATCAACCCGAAATCCCAACTGCATCGGCCGGGCTGGAAACGGCCGGTAAAGAAGAACGACCCATGTGCGGAATAGTGGGCGGGGTTGCCCGACGCAATATCGTTCCGATTCTGATCGAAGGGCTGAAGCGGCTCGAGTACCGCGGCTATGACTCGTGCGGTATCGCGGTATTCAACGCCGGCCTGCAGCGAGCGCGCTCGGTGCGTCGCGTACAGGACCTTGATGCGCAGATTCGTGAAACCGGCTTTACCGGCACCACCGGCATCTCGCATACGCGGTGGGCCACGCACGGCGCACCAGTTACGGCTAACGCGCACCCGCATTTTTCGCGCGACCGCATCGCGATCGTCCACAACGGCATCATCGAAAACTACGAAGATATCCGCAAGGAACTGCAGGCGGCCGGCTTCGTGTTCGAGAGCCAGACCGACACCGAAGTCATCGCGCATCTCGTAAATCATCTGTACGCGGGTAACCTGCTCACCGCGGTTCAGCAGGCGGTGAAGCAGCTGCGCGGCGCCTATGCGATCGCCGTGTTCTGCCGCGACGAGCCGCAGCGCGTAGTCGGTGCGCGCTTCGGCAGTCCGCTCGTGATTGGACTCGGCGACAATGAAAACTTCGTCGCGTCTGATGCGATGGCGCTTGCCGGAACCACCGACCGCATCATCTATCTCGAAGAAGGTGACGTTGTCGACGTTCAGCAGGCAGGCGTGCGGGTTTACGACCGCGGCGACGCACCGGTCGAGCGCGAGGCTCGGATCGTCAAGGCGCACGCCGGCGTTGTCGAGCTCGGGCCATACCGGCACTTCATGCAAAAAGAGATCTTCGAGCAGCCGCGCGCGATTGCGGATACCCTCGAAGGGGTCGAATCGATAACGCCCATGCTGTTTGGGGCGGGCGCGGAGAAAGTTTTCGCGCGCGTCGATTCGTTGCTGATTCTGGCCTGCGGCACGAGCTACTACTCCGGACTTACGGCGAAATACTGGCTCGAGGCAATCGCCAAGATCCCCACTCAGGTCGAGATCGCGAGCGAATACCGCTACCGCCAGACCGTGCCAGATCCGAATTCACTGGTGGTTGTGATCTCGCAATCAGGCGAAACCGCGGACACGCTTGCCGCATTGAAACACGCCCAGGCGCTCGGTATGAACGAGACGCTCGCGATCTGCAATGTCGCGACCAGCGCGATGGTGCGGCTGACCAAGCTCAGTTACCTGACGCGCGCGGGCGTCGAGATCGGGGTCGCGTCCACCAAGGCGTTCACTACGCAACTCACGGCGCTTTTCCTGCTTACGCTCTCGCTGGCGAAGCTGCGCGGGCATCTACCGGCCGGCGCGGAGGCTTTGGCGCTGCGCAGTCTGCGGCATCTGCCCGCCGCATTGCAAAGTGTGCTCGCACTCGAGCCGCAGATTATCGCGTGGTCCGAAGAGTTCGCGAGGAAGGAGCACGCGCTGTTCCTGGGCCGCGACCGGCATTTTCCGATTGCGCTCGAAGGCGCGCTCAAGCTCAAGGAAATCTCCTACATACACGCCGAAGGGTATCCGGCGGCCGAGCTTAAGCACGGCCCGCTCGCGCTCGTCACCGATCAGATGCCGGTGGTGACGATCGCACCCAACGACGCGCTGCTGGAAAAACTCAAATCAAACATGCAGGAAGTGCGAGCCCGCGGTGGCCAGCTGTACGTGTTCGCTGACGCTGATACGCACATCGCGTCAGGCGATGGCATACACGTCATCCGCCTGCCCGAGCATTATGGCGCACTGTCGCCGATCCTGCACGTGGTGCCGCTGCAACTGCTCGCCTATCACACTGCGCTCGCGCGCGGCAACGACGTCGACAAGCCGCGTAATCTCGCCAAATCGGTGACGGTCGAGTAATGCGTACTCAGGGTGCGCGCCGCGGCTTGCGTGGCGTATTGCCGAACAAGCGGTCGTAGAGCCAATTCGGCAGCGCGCGCAGGACGCGCGCCACGATCGCCATTTGCCAGGGGATCACGGCGAACGACCGGCCGCGATTGATGAGCGTGGCGATCTTGCGCGCGGCGGCGTCAGCGCTCAGCAGAAACGGCATCGGATAGGGATTCTGCGCTGTCATCGGCGTCGCGATGTATCCCGGGCAAATCGTGATCACTTTGATGCCGTTTGGGGCAAGTTCGATGCGCAGGCTTTCCAGATAGGAAATCGCCGCCGCCTTCGAGGCGCAGTAGGCCGCCGCGCCGGGTAGGCCGCGGTAGCCGGCAACGCTCGCGATTCCGACCAGCGTGCCGCGGCCCGCCGTGCGCATGGCCGCGATAAACGGCTGGAAGGTCTTGACCATCCCCGTCACGTTGACATCGATTACATCCTGGAACGCAAGCGTGTCCGCGGCGAACTCGGTCAGTGTCCCGACGCTGACACCGGCATTGGCGATCACGATATCGGGGCACCCCTGACGCGTGATGAAATCAGCTGCCGCGGCCTGCAGCGCCGCCGCATCCCGCACGTCAGCGGCATAGACCAGGGCGGGGCACGCGAGCTGCGCCGCGAGTTGCTCAAGTTCCGTCTTGCGGCGCGAGACCAGCCCGAGCACTGCGCCACGCTGCGCATAGTGCCGCGCCAATGCCGTGCCGATGCCACTCGAGGCGCCGGTGATGATTACGCGCTGCATGTCCTTGCCGGGGTTGCCCGAACTGCCGCGAGCGGCGGGCGCTACTGGCGGCTTTTTGCGAGGCGCTGCTGGCGCGCGAGACCGATCAGCCCATCGATTACCGGTATTACCTTCGCCACGCCGTCGGTCATGCCGCTCGAGGTGAGGAATCTGCCGTCGACGATGACCGATGGGGTGGCTTTGATTTCGTAATCCGTCGTCAGCTGGCGCGAACGCTCGACTTTCTCGAGAATCGCATCGGAACGGTAAATCGTCATGAATTTGTCCCGGTCGAGACCCTGCTTTCCGACCCACTCTGCGATGGTTTGTTCCTGGCTCAAGGTAAGGTCATCGACGTGGATGCCGCGATATACCGCGGCATGCAACCGTTCCGCCTCGCCCATCGCCTCTAGTGCATAATAGGTCCTGGCCAGAGGCACCCAGGAATCGTGGCGCACCACCGGCACGCGGCGAAAAACCACGTCGGCCGGCTTGCGCTTGAGCCAACGTTCGAGCAAAGGCTCCAGCTCGTTGCAATACGGGCACGCGTAGAAAAAAAATTCGATCACTTCCACGAGTTCGCCGGTTGCAACCGGCTGCTGGGAAATCAGGCGGTAATCGACGTCGCGCTGCAGCTGTTGCGCCGCGGCAGGCAACGCGATGAGGGCAAGCGCCAGCCCGTACAGAGCGAACCGGCCGCGGAGGTGGGCGCGCTTGAACACGGGCTATTTCCCGCCCCGTTCCTTGCGCGACCGCGCGATCAACTGGTCGAGCACCTGGAAAAATCGTTCATAACTGACGTTGTTATCGGCGCCGACCATCATCGAAGGCCCGGTCAGATACTTGCCGTTGACCACCAGCGCCGGCGTGCCCGGGATGTCGTAGCTGCGCGTTAGGTCCATGGTGCGCTGGGTGCGGCCGTTCACCGCGAACGAATTGTAGGTGTCGAGAAACTTCTGCTTGTCGAGCCCCTTGCCTCCCAGCCAATCGGCCATCGCGCGCGGATCGCTGATCAGAGCTTTTTGATTACTCCGGTGGATCGCGGTGAAAATGTCTTCATGGTATTTGGCTGAGACGCCCATCGCTTCCAGCGCATAAAAAGCGCGGGCCAGCGGCAGCCACGAGGCGTCGAACGCCGCGGGGACGTAACGGAATTCAACGTCGGCCGGCTTGCGCTTGAGCCAGGCCTTGAGCGGCGACTCGAGATGAAAGCAATGTATGCAGCCGTACCAGAAGAATTCGAGTACCTCAATCTTGTTGCCACTATTGGTTGGTTGAGGGGGGTTGAGCAGCGTGTAGTCGCGGCCGGCCACCGGCTGCTGTGCCAAGGCGCCGCCCATCCCCAGCAAGCTCAGCAATACTGTCAGACAGCCCGCGCGTTTAAACCAGTTCATAATAACTCCAGTCGTAAGGGGGGAAGCTCTGCGTGTTTCTCGACTCATCAGCGCTGCGCCGGGGCCTCGCGCACCTTGATCAGGGTGGTCTCGATGCCGTTTTGTTTCAAAATTTCGCGCGTCCGATTCAGGTCCTCGATCGCAGTATAAGGGCCGGCGCGTACGCGGTGCCATAAGCCCTTGTCGGGTAAGGGAGTCGTTTGCACTTCCGCCTCCACGCCCAGCAACGCGAGGCGGGCTTTCATGTTGTCGGCGTCGGGCGCATTCTGAAACGCACCGGCCTGGAGGAAAAACGTTTCCTTGGGCTGCAGGGTTGACGGTTTTTGCTGCGCGTCGCTGAATTGTTTTTCGGTGACCGGCTCCTCCGTGCCGGGCAGGATCTTGTAGAAGTCGAAGCGCGGTTTGCCGTCCGGTGTTTTGCCGCCCTTATCATCGGTTTGCCCGCTCTCGGGAGCGGCGTTTTTCGCGGCCTCGCTTTTGGACGACGGGCCGGCGCGATTAAGAAATGGCGTCGGCATCTTGTTGATGTACCACGCCACCGCCAGCGCGATGCCCAGACCCAGCAGCAAGCCGATCAGAATGCCGATCAGCAGCGACCCCGTGCCGCTTTTGTTGCGGCCCGATTTCTTGCTGGGTCCTTTGTAGTCCTTGCTCATAACCAAATCTTACATTCTTTCCGCCGCGGCGACACCCAGCAGCGCGAGTCCGGAGCGCAATACCTGCCCCACCGCGGTCACCAATGCCAGTCGCGCCAGCCTTATCGGCACTTCCGGCACCAGGATGCGGGTGGCGTTGTAGTAACTGTGGAACTCGGCCGCCAGCTCGCGCAGATAAAATGCGATGAAGTGCGGGGAAAACTCGCGCGCCGCGTTTGCCACAACCTCCGGATACTCGATCAGGCGCGAGAGTAACGCCATTTCCGCATCCAGCATGAGCGGCGCCGGATCGGCCGTCCGCAGCCCGGCGGCATCGGCTTGCCACTGCTCGTGCACGCTGCAAACCCGGGCATGCGCATACTGCACGTAGTAGACCGGATTGTCGGTGCTCTGCGATTTGGCGAGGTCGAGATCGAAATCGAGATGCTGGTCGCTTTTGCGCAGCACGTAAAAGAACCGCGCTGCGTCGTTGCCGACTTCCTGCCGTAACTCGCGCAACGTCACGAAATCGCCAGCGCGCGTCGACATGGACACTTTCTCCCCGCCGCGGTAGAGCACTGCGAACTGCACCAGTGCCACCGTAAGCCGCGCGGGATCAATACCGAGGGCCTCGAGGGCGCCTTTGACGCGCGGGATATAGCCGTGATGATCGGCACCCCACACGTCGATCACGCGGTCGAATCCGCGCTCGAACTTGTTGAGATGGTAGGAAATATCGGACGCAAAATAGGTGTACTGGCCGTTTTCGCGCTGAATGACACGGTCTTTTTCGTCGCCGAACCGGCTCGAGCGAAACCAGCGCGCGCCGTCCTGCGCGTAAACGTGACCGGCCGCCTCGAGCCGGGCGACCGCGCGTTCGACGAGCCCTGCGTCATAGAGCGATTTCTCGGAGAACCAATGGTCGAAACTGACACCGAACTCGAGCAGGTCGTGGCGGCAGTCGCCGAGCTGCTCGGCGAGCACGAAATCGTGAATGTAGGCATAGTCTGCGCCGAGCAGCGTTTTGGCCCCGCTGATCAGCGCGTCCAGGTGCTCCTCCGGTTTCTGCTCGGCGTCAGGCACCCCCTGGAACAGCGCGCCCACGTCGCGCATATAACGGGTCCCATGCGCGTTCCGGATCTGCTGCGCCATCTGGTGCACATAGTGGCCCTGGTAGGCATTGGTCGGAAACGCCAGGCGGGCTCCGTCCTGCTCCAGGTAACGCAGCCAGGTCGACAGCACCAGAATATCCATCTGGCGGCCTGCATCGTTGACGTAGAATTCGCGCTGCACGTCAAAGCCGCTTGCCGCCAGGACGTTGGCAAGACTGGCGCCAAACGCCGCGCCGCGGCCATGGCCGACATGCAGCGGTCCGGTCGGATTGGCGGAAACGAACTCGACCTGGATTTTCTTGCCCTGACCGGCGCGGCTGCGGCCAAATTCGGCGCCCAGTGTCAGGATGTGCGGCAGCACCGCCCGCTTGACCTCGGGCTTGAGAAAAACGTTGATAAACCCGGCCCCGGCGATTTCCGTCTTGGCGACATAGGGGGATGCCGGCAGTGCGGCGACGAGTGCGGCGGCGATATCGCGCGGGCTGCGTTTCAGCGTTTTTGCAAGTTGCAGAGCGCTGTTGCACGCATAGTCGCCGTGCAGTGCCTGTTTCGGGCGATCGATCACGATCGCCGCGCCCTGCACCCCAGACGCGACGACGGCGAGCGCCTTTTCCAGCAAGCCCGCGACATGGGCGCGCAATTCAGGGTATGCCTGGGCAGTCATGGGGTGTCGTCAAGTATCGCTTAGGTCGGTGCGCCATGCGTTAGCCGCTACTTACTACCGCCATATATGAAGTGTGGATCGGGCCTGTGGACCCGAAGTACCACATTACGACTCGTGCCCGGACGCCTGAAAGGCAAGGAATTCTAGCACGCCATGGCGTGACGGCCCGGGAACATCCTCGCTCACAGCTCCAGCGGGTCGACGTCAAGTGCCCAACGGACTTTGCGCCCGGCGGCTGCACCGAGATGGACATGCCAGGCGCGCAGAAACGCGTGCAGGGCTGGACGGGAGCGCGATTGAACTGTCAGCTGCGCGCGTTCGAGCCCGGCGCGGCGCGGCATGCTTGCCGGTACCGGATCGTAAATCACGACCGTACCTTCCAATTTGGCGCCGTCCCGTGCGGCCTGTTTCAGGAACTCCAGCGCGGTTTCAAGGCGGGAAGCCTCGGCTCGCAGCACCGCCTGGTAGACGAACGGCGGAAAGCCCGCCTGCTTGCGCTCGGCCAGCAGTGCTTTGGCAAAAGCCGGGTAATCGTCGCGGCGCAGCGCCTGATAGAGCGCATGCGCGGGAAATTCAGTCTGTATCAGCACCCGGCCGCGATTGGCGCCGCGCCCCGCGCGTCCCGCGACCTGTGTGAGACGCGCGAATAAGCGCTCACTGGCGCGAATATCAGTGCTATAGAGCGAACTGTCGGCGTTGATCACGCCAACCAGATTGAGTTGCGGGAAATCGTGGCCTTTGGCGAGGATCTGCGTGCCGACCAGGATATCGACTTCCTGCGCGTGGATCTGGCGGCGCATTTCGTGCCAGGCATGTTTGCGGCGCGTGCTGTCGCGGTCGATGCGCATGATACGTGCCGCCGGGAAGATGCGCGCCAAAGCGCTCTCGATGCGTTGCGTGCCCTGCCCCAGCGGCTTCAGGTCCTGATTGCCGCACTGCGGGCACGCCGTCGCTACGCGCTCCTGGTGGCCGCAATGGTGACAACGCAGGCGCTGATCCTGAAGGTGTAGCACGAGCTTGGCGGAACAGCGCTCGCAACCCGAAGTCCAGCCGCAGTTTGAGCACATCAGCACTGGCGCAAAGCCGCGGCGGTTGATGAAGACCAGGCTTTGCTCGCCGCGCTTCATGGTTACGCGCAGCGCGTTGAGCAGCGCCTGTGACAGGCCGTCGATCAGGGGCTCGCGTCGCGTGTCGATGCACTCCATGACCGGCGGCATCGCATTCACACGCTGCGTCAGCGCCAGCATCCGGTAGCTGCCGCTGAGCGCCTTATGAAATGTTTCAAGCGCGGGCGTCGCAGACCCGAGCACGATCGGAATCGCATGCTGCTTGGCGCGCCACAGCGCGAGGTCGCGCGCGGAATAGCGCAACCTATCAGTTTGTTTGAACGAGGCATCCTGTTCTTCGTCGACGATGATGAGCCCGAGCTTAGGCAGCGGCGCGAACACCGCGAGCCGCGTGCCGAGCACGATGCCGGCTGCGCCGGACTGCGCGGCGAGCCAGTTATGTAAGCGTTCGCTCTCATTGAGACCACTGTGGAGCGCTACCAGCAGCGTCTCCGGGAAACGCGCGCGCACCAGCGCTTCGAGTTGCGGCGTCAGATTGATTTCGGGTACCAATAACAAGGCCTGTTTGCCACTGGCAAGCGTGTCGGCGACCCGTTGCAAGTACACCTCGGTTTTGCCGCTGCCGGTGACACCGTGCAACAGCCACGGCGCGAAGCCGGCATGGGCCCCGCGCAAGGTCTCAACCGCCGCAAGTTGTTCGTCGGTCAACGGCGGCCCCGGTGCCACTCGCGGTGCTGTTGCACCGGTCAATCGGTAACGGCTTGCCGTCTCTGCCTTGAGCGCTTGGCGCTGCCGCAGCCGCGTCGGCAGCGCATTCAACACGACTTCGCCGAGCGGATGGAAATAATAATTGCTGCAGAATCTGAATAGTCCGAGGATGTCCGGCGGCAATGGCGGCACGTCGCGCAAGATGCTCAGCACACTGCGCACACGCTGCGGCGGCAGCGAGGTGGTGGCTGCGAGTTCGACGATTACGCCAACTGCAATGGTTTTGCCGAACGGCACCAACACCCGCGCGCCAATGTCGTCGCGGGTGGCGGCAGCGGCGTGATAGTCAAATAGCGTCGGCAATGGCACGTCGAGCGCGACGCGAATAAAGCTCATGAAGTTTTGCGGCGATGGAGTTAGCGGAAATCGCTCGAGTGGATTCTTTGAATTCTCGACAAATATTTTATCGCACAAGGATTTTCTTAAGATTCAACGCGCCTGTGGATAGTTTTGTTGATTAATTTGAGAGCAATGACTAGGCTGGCCAGCCAATGGTTCCCTGTTTTTCATGGGTTTTTCATTGGGCAAATATAAATATATGTTGAATCAATGTGTTATCGGACACATCAGCTGGAATACCACAGTGTTGTTCCGAGGGGGTGCCCGCAATGCGTTGCTGTGCATAAGTTTGCGGGGTGGATCCCGCGCAAAGCCAGAATTGGCGCGGGTTTTCAGTGATAGCTGCCGCTCAGGCCGCGTACCGTCTCGATTAGCGCCGATACGTTCTCGGGCGGCGTGTGCTGGGAAATGCCATGGCCGAGGTTGAAAACATGACCGTGGTTGCGGCCGTAACGCTCGAGGATCACGCTGCATTCGTGTCGAATCACTGTTGGCGAAGTCAGCAGTACAGCGGGATCGAGATTTCCCTGCAACGCGACCTGCGCACCGATGCGCGCGCGCGCTTCGCCGATGTCAACTGTCCAGTCGAGGCCGATCGCATCGCAACCGCTCGCGGCGATGCTCTCAAGCCACCCGCCACCGCCCTTGGTGAATACTATGCTCGGCACCCGCATGCCTTCGTGCTCGCGTTTCAGTCCGGCGATTACCCGCGCGGTATAGGCGAGAGAGAACTCGCGGAATGCGGCGTGCGACAGCACGCCGCCCCAAGTGTCGAAGAGCATCACCGCTTGGGCACCCGCTTCGATCTGCGCGTTCAAGTAAGCAATTACTGCGGTGGCATTGACCGCGAGGATGTGATGCAACAGGTCAGGGCGCTGATACAGCATGTTTTTGATGACCGCGAAATCGCTGCTGCCCTGGCCTTCTATCATGTAGCAGGCGAGCGTAAATGGACTGCCGGAGAACCCGATCAGCGGCACGCTGCCCGCGAGTGCCCGCCGCACTTGGCTCACCGTGTCGAGCACGTAGCGCAGATGTACTCCAGGGTCGGGGGCCGTCAGGTCCCTGATCTCCCATTCCGCCCGTAATGGGCGCTCGAACTTCGGGCCTTCGCCCTCGGCGAAATAAAGGCCGAGACCCATGGCGTCAGGAATTGTCAGGATGTCGGAAAATACGATCGCTGCGTCCAGCGGATAACGCGTGAGCGGTTGCAGCGTAACTTCCGTCGCGAGATCCGGGTTCTTGCACAACGCGAGAAAACTGCCGGCGCGTGCGCGCGTCTGGTTGTACTCCGGGAGGTAGCGTCCGGCCTGGCGCATCAGCCAGATCGGTGTGTAGGGCGTCGGTTCGCGCAGCAGCGCGCGAATCAGCGTGTCATTCGCGAGTTTCATCGCGGGCAGTCAACGCGGTAGCGTTGAACTGCCGCTCAGAAACTCGTCGACCGCGCGCGCGCACTGGCGCCCCTCGCGGATCGCCCACACCACGAGCGACTGACCGCGGCGTAGATCGCCCGCAGCGTAGACTTTGGGTATGGAGGTCGCGTAGCAGCCCGGACCGTCGGTCGAAGCTTGCGCGTTGCCGCGTGCGTCCTTCGCGACACCGAACGCATCCAGCACCTGTTGCACCGGCGAGACGAAGCCCATGGCGAGCAGCACCAGGTCTGCCTTCATTTCGAATTCCGACCCCGGGATTTCCTGCATCCTGCCGTCTTTCCATTCGAGGCGGGCCGCGACCAGCTTTTCGACCTTGCCGTTCACGCCTACCAAGCGTTTGGTGGCGACTGACCAGTCGCGCCGACAGCCCTCCTCGTGCGAGGACGAAGTGCGCAGCAGTTGTGGCCAGTACGGCCATACCGGGTTCTGGTCCGCTTCCGGCGGCATCGGCAGCAACTCGAACTGGACCACCGATGCCGCGCCGTGGCGGTTGGACGTGCCGACACAGTCCGAGCCGGTATCGCCACCACCGATGATGACGACGTGTTTGCCCCTCGCCCACAGATCCTTTACGCCGGTGTCGCCGGCAACGCGGCGGTTCTGCAGCGGCAGGAAATCCATCGCAAAATAAACGCCGTCGAGTTCGCGCCCCGGCACCGGCAAATCGCGCGGCTGCTCGGCGCCGCCTGCGAGTACCACGGCGTCGAATTCGTCGGCGATCGTCGCTGCGTCGAGCACTTTCGCCGCACGGTTGCCCGCACCCACCGGCGCTGGGCCGACGGCGTGGTTGATCTTGAATTCAACGCCCTCGGCGCGCATCTGTTCGAGCCGCCGGTCGATCAGCCGCTTTTCGAGCTTGAAATCGGGAATGCCGTAGCGCAGCAGGCCGCCGATGCGGTCATTCTTCTCAAATACCACGACATCGTGGCCGGCACGCGCGAGTTGCTGTGCACACGCAAGGCCGGCGGGTCCGGAACCGACAATCGCGACGCGCTTGCCGGTTTTTGCCGTCGGTGGCTGGGGGCGAACCCAGCCCGCTTCCCAAGCCTTGTCGATAATCGCATGTTCTATTGACTTGATGCCAACGGGGTCGTTACTGATGCGCAGCGTGCAGGCTTCTTCGCAAGGCGCCGGACATACCCGACCGGTGAACTCGGGAAAGTTGTTGGTCGAATGCAGCGTCTCGATCGCGTTCTGCCAATCCTGGCGGTAAACGAGGTCGTTGAAGTCCGGGATGATGTTATTGACCGGGCAGCCGCTCATGCAGAACGGGGTGCCGCAGTCCATGCAGCGCGCGCCCTGGACCCCCGCCTGCTCGTCCGTAAGAGGCAGGAAGAACTCGCGAAAATGCTGCTTGCGCTGCACGGGCGCTTCGTGCGCTTCCTCGAGGCGCTGGTATTCCAGGAATCCGGTGACCTTGCCCATTTATGCAGCAACCCGCTTCTGCGCGGCGGCGAGTTCGCGGAGCGCGCGTTGGTATTCCTTCGGGAAGATCTTCACGAAACGCGCCCGGTATTCGGCCCATTTCCCGAGGATCTCGTGCGCGCGGCGGCTGTTCGTGTACTTGGCGTGGTTCTCGATCAGGCACCTGAGGATAGTCTCGTCCGGTTCGCCGAGGTGCCACAGGTCGCGCGACACCTTGGCCTGCTGCTCGGACTCTGACAGCACCGGTTCGATCTCGACCATCGCCGTGTTGCAGTATTTGACGAACTCGCCGTCTACGTCGAGCACGTAGGCGATGCCGCCGGACATACCCGCGGCAAAGTTGCGCCCGGTCGTTCCGAGCACGGCGACAGTGCCGCCGGTCATATACTCGCAGCCGTGGTCGCCGACGCCCTCGACCACCGCCTGCGCGCCGGAGTTCCTCACCGCAAAGCGCTCGCCTGCGACGCCGCGGAAGTACGCTTCCCCCGCAATCGCGCCATAGAGCACCACGTTACCGGTGATAATGTTCTCGGTCGGTTCGCCGCGGAACTTGGAGGAGGGCTGCACGGTGATGCGCCCACCCGACAAGCCCTTGCCACAGTAGTCGTTAGTGTCGCCGACCAAATCGAGCGTCACGCCTTTGGCCAGGAACGCGCCCAAGCTCTGTCCGGCGGAGCCGGCAAAGCGGATGTGTATGGTGTCATCAGCCAAGCCTTCGTGGCCGTAGCGCTTCGCGATCTCCCACGAAAGCATCGTGCCGACCGTGCGATTGATGTTGCGGATCGGCATGTCGATCGTCACCTTGTCGCCGCGCTCCAGCGCCGGCCGCGCGAGCTCGATCAGGCGGTTGTCGAGCGCCTTCTCCAAGCCGTGGTCCTGCTGCTCGCAGTTGTAACGCGCGACTTCCGCCGGCATTTCGGGCAGATAAAAAATCCGGGAGAAGTCAAGGCCGCGTGCCTTCCAGTGCTCGATGCCCCGCTTCGTGTCGAGCAGATCCGCGCGGCCGATCAGTTCATTGAAGCTGCGGATACCGAGGCTCGCCATCAATTCGCGCGCCTCTTCGGCGACGAAGAAAAAGTAGTTGATTACGTACTCCGGTTTACCGGAGAACTTCTTCCTCAGTACCGGATCCTGGGTTGCGACGCCGACCGGGCAGGTGTTCAGGTGGCACTTGCGCATCATGATGCAGCCTGCGGTCACCAGTGGCGCCGTGGCGAAGCCGAACTCATCGGCGCCGAGGATCGCGCCGATCACGACGTCGCGCCCGGTCTTGATCTGGCCGTCGACCTGCACGGCGATTCTGCCGCGCAGGCGGTTCAACACCAGCGTTTGTTGCGTCTCCGCAAGGCCCAGTTCCCATGGCGTCCCCGCGTGCTTGATCGATGACCACGGGCTTGCCCCGGTGCCGCCGTCGTGCCCGGAAATGGTGACATGGTCAGACTTCGCCTTCGCCACGCCCGCCGCGACGGTGCCGACGCCGACCTCCGAGACGAGCTTCACGCTGATCGAGGCGGCCGGATTGGCGTTCTTGAGGTCGTGGATCAACTGCGCCAGGTCTTCGATCGAGTAGATATCGTGGTGCGGCGCCGGGCTGATCAGTTCGACCCCGGGCGTCGAGTAGCGTATCTCGGCGATGTAATCGGAGACTTTGCGCCCGGGCAGCTGCCCGCCTTCGCCGGGCTTCGCACCCTGCGCCATCTTGATCTGGATCTGCTCGGCAGAAGCGAGGTATTCCGCTGTGACGCCGAAACGCCCGCTGGCAACCTGCTTGATCTTCGACTTGAGAAGATCGCCTGCCTCGAGTTCGATGTCGTGCGCGACCCGGTTCTTGCCGAGCCGCGATTGCAATGATTCGCCAGGTTTGATCGGTGCATAACGGCGGCGGTCCTCGCCGCCTTCGCCCGTGTTCGACTTGCCGCCGATGCGGTTCATCGCCACCGCGAGCGTGGTGTGCGCTTCGACCGAGATCGAGCCGTGCGACATTGCGCCGGTCGAGAAGCGTTTGACGATTTCAGCGGCAGGCTCGACCTCGTCGAGCGGGATCGGTTGGCACCGGTCGAGCCGGAACTCGAACAACCCGCGCAGCGTCATGTGCCGCTGCGACTGGTCGTTAATGATCTGCGCGAAATCCTGGTACGTGTCGTATGACTTCTGGCGTGTCGCATGCTGCAGCTTGGCGATCGCATCCGGTGTCCACATGTGCTCCTCGCCGCGCACGCGGTAGGCGTATTCGCCGCCCGCGTCGAGCGCGTGAGCGAGCACCGGGTCGCTGCCGAACGCCGCCTGGTGAATGCGGATCGCCTCCTCGGAGATCTCGAACAAGCCGATGCCGCCGACGTTCGAGGCGGTGCCGGCGAAGTACTTGTCGACCAGCGCCCGCGACAGCCCGACCGCCTCGAATATCTGCGCGCCGGTGTAGGACATGTAGGTCGATATGCCCATCTTCGACATCACCTTCCGCAAACCTTTGCCGAGCGCCTTGACGTAATTCTTGACGGCCTTGTGGGCGTCGATTCCGTCCGGCAGAGCGCCGTTCATGGCGAGCAAAGTCTCGAGGGCGAGATACGGATGAACCGCTTCCGCGCCATAGGCGGCGAGCAACGCGAAATGGTGTGTTTCGCGCGCCGAGCCGGTCTCGACCACGAGGCCCGCACTGGTGCGCAGGCCCCTCGCCACCAGGTGCTGGTGGATCGCCGAAAGCGCGAGCAGCGCGGGAATCGCGACGTGCTCGCGGTCTATCCGGCGGTCAGAGATGATGATAATCGAGTAACCGGCGCGCACCGCGTCCTCGGCCTGGGCGCGCAGCGACGCCAGCCGCGCCTCGATCGCCTCCTTGCCCCAGGCGATGGGATAGCAGATGTCGAGCTCACAGCACCTGAACTTGCCTTCCGTGTAGCGCTCGATGTGCCTGATCTTTTCCATCTCGAAGAAATCGAGCACCGGCTGGCTAACTTCGAGCCGGATCGGCGGATTGGTTTCATCGATACCGAGCAGGTTGGGCTTGGGCCCGATGAACGACACCAGCGACATCACCAGCTCTTCGCGGATCGGGTCGATCGGCGGGTTGGTGACCTGCGCGAACAACTGCTTGAAGTAGTGGTACAGCGGTTTGTTCTTGCTCGACAGCACCGCCAGCGGCGAGTCGTTACCCATCGAGCCGACCGGTTCCTCGCCATTGGCAGCCATAGGCGTCATCAGGAACTTGAGGTCCTCTTGCGTATAGGCGAAAGCCTGCTGGCGGTCGAGCAGGGCGACGGCCGAGCGCTCGGGCTGCGGCTTGTCGCTTTCCACATCGTTGAGTTTGACGCGGATGCGCTCAATCCACTCGCGATAAGGTTTGGCCGCGGCGAGCGTATCTTTCAGTTCCTTGTCGTCGACGATGCGGCCCTTCTCCAGGTCGACGAGGAACATGCGTCCCGGTTGCAGCCGCCACTTCTTGACGATGCTCTCTTCGGTTACCGGCAGGCAACCGCACTCCGAGCCCATGATGACGAGATCATCGTCGGTGACGATGTAACGCGCCGGCCGCAGCCCGTTGCGGTCGAGCGTGGCCCCGATCAGGCGGCCGTCCGTGAACGCAATCGCAGCGGGGCCGTCCCACGGCTCCATCATCGCCGCATGGTATTCGTAGAAGGCGCGCCGGCTCGCGTCCATCAGCGTGTGGCTTTCCCACGCCTCGGGGATCATCATCATCATCGCGTGCGCCACCGAGTAGCCGCTCATCACCAGCAACTCGAGGGCGTTATCGAACGACGCGGAGTCGGACTGGCCGTCGTAAATCAGCGGCCACAGCTTGTCGAGATCGCGGCCGAGGATCGGGCTCGAAATCGCGCCCTGGCGTGCGCGAATCCAGTTGACGTTGCCGCGCACGGTGTTGATCTCGCCGTTGTGGCATATCATGCGGAACGGGTGCGCCAGGTCCCACGACGGGAAAGTGTTGGTCGAGAAGCGCTGGTGAACCAGCGCGAGCGCCGACACTACGCGCGGATCCTGCAGATCCCGGTAGTACACGCCCACCTGATGCGCGAGCAGCATGCCCTTGTAGACGAGCGTGCGCGCCGACATCGAGGGTACGTAGAACTCCTTGCCGTGCGTGAGCTTGAGCGCCTGGATCGCATGGCCGGCGCTCTTGCGAATCACGTAGAGCTTGCGCTCCAGCGCATCGGTGACGGTGACCCCCGCGCCGCGGCCTATGAATACCTGCCGGATCACCGGCTCTATCAGTCGCACCGACTCACCGAGGTCGGAGTTGTCCACCGGCACATCGCGCCAGCCAAGCAGCACCTGGCCTTCGTCTTTGATCGCCCGCTCGATTTCGTATTCGCAGGCAAAACGCGACGCCGGATCGCGCGGCAGGAACACCATGCCGACCCCGTACTGGCCCACGGGCGGGAGCCGCAGATACTGCTTGCCGAGTTCGTCGCGGAAGAACTGGTCGGGTACCTGGATCAGGATGCCGGCACCGTCGGAGGCCTTGGGATCGGCGCCCACCGCGCCGCGGTGATTGAGGTTCTTCAGGATCGTAAGCCCTTGCTCGACGATCGAATGCGACTTCCGACCCTTGATATGGGCGACAAAACCCACCCCGCACGCATCGCGTTCGTGGATCGGGTCGTAGAGTCCCTGGGCAAGGGGCGGGTGGTTCAAGGGCTACCTCTCAAGTTACGCAACAGCCATTACGCCGCGGGCCGACGGTGAATTGCAAAAACCGCGCCGAAACCAATCAAATATACAGTCTCGGGGGACAGACTTCAAGGCCTTGAAAAACCGCGGTAATCCATGCACTTGGCTAGGGATGGACTCCATTATGCTGCGGCGCGGCAAAACGAGTCCTAAATTTCGTCGACGGCAAACAGGCGTTGATGCTCGCGGATCGCGTAGCGATCGGTCATGCCGGCAATGTAATCGGCGACCGTGCGCGCGCGCTCAAGCGTGGCCTGTTCGCGATACTGCGGTGGCAACAATCGCGGCTCGGCTAGGAAGGCGTGAAACAAATCGGTGACGATGCGCCGCGCCTTGTTGGTCATGCGCGCAACCCGGTGGTGCTGGTACAGGTTCAGCCGCAGAAACTGCTTGAGTTCCTGCTGCTCGCGCTCGGTGGCGGCACTGAACGCGATCAGCAGCGGTGCCGCACGCACGTCATCGACGCTGTGCGGCGCGTGCGCCTTGATGTTCGCAATGCTCTGCCGGATGAGATCGACGACCAGCGTGCTGATCATCCGCCGCACGGTTTCATGCACCAGACGCCGCGCATCGATTTTGGGGTACTTGCGCAATACCACTTTCATGTGGCGCGTAAAAAGGCTGATGCGGGCGAGTTGTTCGATCGACAGCAGACCCGAGCGCAGGCCGTCGTCGACGTCGTGATTGTTGTAGGCGATCTCGTCGGCGAGATTGGCGAGCTGCGCTTCGAGCGACGGCCGCCGCCGCTTGACGAAACGCTCGCCGACATCCCCGAGTTTGCGCGCATTCTGCAACGAGCAATGCTTGAGGATGCCCTCGCGGGTCTCGAAGCACAGGTTGAGCCCGTCGAATGCCGCATAGCGCTGTTCCAGCACGTCGACGACCCGCAGCGACTGCAGATTGTGTTCAAATCCGCCGTGCGGTTTCATGCAGTGGTGCAAAGCGTCCTGGCCGGCATGACCGAACGGCGTGTGACCGAGGTCGTGGGCGAGAGAGATCGCTTCGACCAGGTCCTCGTTGAGCTGCAGGCTACGTGCCACCGAGCGCGCTATCTGCGCGACCTCGAGGCTGTGCGTGAGCCGGGTTCGAAACAGATCGCCTTCGTGATTGACGAAGACCTGAGTCTTGTATTCGAGCCGGCGGAAAGCCGTCGAGTGGATAATGCGATCGCGGTCGCGCTGCAGTTCGCTGCGGCCCGCGGGCGGTGCTTCGCGCCAGCGCCTGCCGCGCGAGTTGTCGGGGCCGACCGCGTAGCGCTCCAGCTCAGGCATGCGCGACGGACATTGCGAGCACCGTGGCGAGCGCATCCCGCGACACCTCGGCGGTCAGCAGCGCGGAGCCGATTCCACGCAGCAGGATGAAGCGCATCCTGCCGCCCTCCACCTTCTTGTCCATTCCCATCAGCTGCAGATAACGTTCGACCCCGAGATCCGGTGCGTTTACCGGCAAACGGGCACGTTCAAGCAAGGCCGCGACGCGCGCAACGTCGGGTGCGTCGATCAGGCCCAGATGCTGCGAAAGACGCGCTGCCATCACGGTGCCCGCCGCCACCGCCTCGCCATGCAGCCAAGTGCCGTAGCCCAGACCGGTTTCGATCGCGTGGCCGAACGTGTGGCCGAGATTGAGCAGCGCGCGCGCGCCGGATTCCTCGCGCTCGTCGGCGGCGACGACTTCGGCTTTGTTTTCGCACGAGCGGGTAATCGCGTGGGCAAGGGCCCCCGGATCGCGTCCGATCAGCGCATCGATGTTGCTCTCCAGCCAGGCGAAAAACGCCGGGTCGCGGATCAGGCCGTACTTGATCACCTCAGCAAGGCCCGCGGAGAGTTCGCGATCCGGCAAAGTGTCGAGCGTGGCGGTATCGGCGACGACCGCCCGGGGTTGATAAAACGCACCGATCAAGTTCTTGCCACGCGGATGGTTGACCGCCGTTTTGCCGCCGACCGAGGAGTCGACCTGCGCCAGCAAGGTCGTCGGTAACTGGATGAAAGGTACACCACGCAGATAGGTCGCGGCGGCAAATCCGGCGAGATCGCCGATTACGCCGCCGCCAAGCGCAACCACAGTCGTCTTGCGTTCGCAATGGTCGGCGAGCAGCGCGTCGAATACGGCATTCAGGGTGTGCAAGTCTTTGTGCTGCTCGCCGGTGGGAACAACCACGGGAGTCACGCTGACGCCGGCGGCGTCCAGCGCGCCGGCAACCGCGTCGAGGTAAAGCGCACCCACCGTGGTGTCGGTGATCAGCGCGACGCGATTTTGCGGCAGGTGCTGCGCGAGCAATTCGCCACGCGCGAGCAGTCCGGCGCCGATGTAGATCGGGTAGCTGCGGTCGGCCAATGCGACCTGGACCGTATGCATGAGGTTCGGACCGTGAGTTGAGTCGGGGATCAGCCTGCCGGCTGCGCTGGGTCAGGCGCAGTCCTGCCGGGAGCCTCGCCCGGATTGAAAATGCTCGCGCAAACGCTGCTCGATCTGCTGGCCAAGGCTGCGCAAGCTCTGTTTGCCAGTATCAACTATAAGCGTCGCGACTTCCCGATACAACGGGTCGCGCTGAATAAACAGCTGTTCAAGTATGGCGCGCCGGTTGCCGGTCTGCAGCAGCGGACGCCGGCGGTCATGCCGGGTGCGCTGCCACAGGTCTTCGGGCGCCGCGCGCAAATAAATTACGGTGCCATTGTGCGCCAGTACGCGGCGATTTTCCTCGCACACCACCGCGCCGCCGCCGGTGGCCACCACGATGTCGCGCATTGCCGCCAGCTCGCGCAGCACGGCCACCTCGCGGACGCGGAATCCGGCTTCGCCCTCGATGTCGAAAATCACCGGGATTTTGACCCCGGTGCGGCGTTCGATTTCCTGGTCGCAATCATAGAAAGTCTTGTTGCAGCGTTTGGCCAGCAGCCGGCCGACCGAGGTCTTGCCGGCGCCCATCAGTCCGACGAGGAAGAGGTTTCCGGGGACGGTGAGCGCGGGTTGCGTTGCAGGAGAATCATCGAACATGCCCGGATTGTAGCGTGAATCCAGGGACGCCTTGCGCGGGCGCGGAGGCCGGGAAGATAGCCGGCGGCGGCCGGCCCCGGCAGCGGAACCGGCCGCTTAACGCAACGACACGCTGTTCTTGATGATGCGCGGGCTGATAAAGATCAGCAATTCGCTCTTGTTATCGGTCTTGGCATTCTGGCGGAACAGGAACCCGACGAACGGCACGTCGCCAAGCACGGGGACTTTGGTCGTCGTGCTCGACTCGTCTTGCGTGTAGATCCCGCCGATCACCACCGTGCCGCCATTTTGTACCAGCACTTCAGTGATGATCTGCTTGGTGTCGATCGACGGGCCGGCGGTCGTCACGACACCGACACTGTCCTTGTGCACATTGAGATTCATGATGATGTTGTCGTCCGGCGTGATCTGCGGCTTTACCTTGAGCGACAGGGTTGCCTTCTTGAATTGGACGGCGGTGGCGCCGCTCGAGGTTGCCTGTTGATAAGGGATTTCCGTGCCCTGCTCGATGGTCGCCTCGACCTGGTCGGCGGTGATCACTCGCGGCGTGGAAATGATCTTGCCTTTGCCGTCGGCCTGTAGCGCGGTCACCTCAAGGTTGAGGAAGCGGGTCAGCGCCTGATTGAACAGGATGACCGAGAGCGTTCCCGGTTGGGCGCCGCCGATATTTGCCGCCGGCAGATTGACGCCGAGGCTTTGATTGAGGGTGGGAGTCGGCGTCGCAACCTGTGTCGTCAAAAACCCGGTTGCGTCGAGCGAACCGCCAGCCGTCACGCGCCGCACCCCCCCTCCTATTCCGTCTCCAACCCTGCGATCCACGACGCCAAGCCGTGCGCCGAGGTTGCGGCTGAAGTTGTCCGAGGCCTCGACGATACGCGCCTCGATCATGACTTGGCGCACTGCGACGTCGATCTTGCGCACCAGCGCGCGCACGGCTTCGAGCCGCGACGGAGTGTCCTGGACAAACAGCGTATTGGTGCGCGCGTCGATTACCATGCTGCCGCGCCTGGACAGGATACGCTGGCTCGGATTGGCAAGTATGGTTTGGAACGCTTCCGCTTTCTGATAATTGAGCTGGAACGACTCGGTGCGGGTCGGCTCAAGATCGGCGATCTGGGCCTGGGCTTCGAGCGCGAGTTTTTCCTTGGTCGCGAGTTCGTCGCTAGGCGCAATCCACACCACGTTGCCGTTCTTGCGCATATCCAGGCCCTTGGCCTGCAGGATGATGTCCAGCGCCTGGTCCCACGGCACGTCTTTCAGACGCAGCGTCAGGTTGCCCGTCACAGTATCGCTGGTAATGAAGTTGAAACCGGTGAAGTCAGCGATCACTTGCAGCACGGCGCGCACTTCCACGTTCTGGAAGTTGAGTGACAGTTTCTCGCCGGCATAGCCCTGGCGCGTGCCTTGAATCAGCTTGGTCGGGTCCTCGGCGACCGGCTTGACTTCGACGATGAAGCGGTTGTCGGTCTGGTAGGCGGAATGCTCCCACGAACCCTTCGGCTCGATCGCGATGCGGGAGCTGGTGCCCTGCACGAATGCGTCGACGGTTTGCACCGGCGTGGCGAAATCAACCACGTCCAGCCGACGCTCGAGGTTTTTGGGCAGCGCGGTATTCTGGAAGTCGATAATCAGGCTCCTTCCCTGCTGGCGCAGATCGATGCCGACCGCGTTATCGGACAGATCGACGATGATGCGGCCCTCGCCATTCGGACCGCGCCGGAAGCTCACGTCGCGCAGGCTATGGCGGGTATCACCCACTTTGGCCTCGGCGAAACGGGAGGTCACGGGTGCCGCCGCAGTACCGGTAGCCACAGCCTGCAGCGTGATGATCACGTTTCTGCCGTCGATCTTGGTTTCGTAGCCGAGCTGCTTGCTCAGATTCATCACCAGCCGCGTGCGGTCGCCGGCCTGCACTATGTTCATGTTGCGCAGGTCGCCATCGCCGACTTCCTGCGTGTTCTTGCCGAGTGCGTTGCTGGTCCCGGGGAAGTCAAACGCGATGCGCGGCGGATTATTGATCGTGAACCCGGCAGGTGGATCGGCAAGCGGTTGCTTGAGCGTGATGCGAACGACGATATTGCCGCCGCGCTGGCCCGCGACGCTAATCGTCTCGATACTGTTGGCCGCAGGCTGGGCAGCTTGCGCCCAGGTCGCAAACAGCACGGCCGCGCTCATGGCCAGCAGCGACGCTACGGCACTTAGCGGTTGATAAAACAAACGGGCGATGTCCATGGTCCTGCCTCCTGATTTCTCAGCGAGAGCCGCCGGTTGCGGGCCGCGCGGCGCTTGCCGAACTGCACTATTTGTTTGCCTCGTCGACCAGCGTCAGGGTACTTTCACGCTCAGCCCAGTCCCCGGTGCTGTCCTGCACGATTTCCTTGACCTTGATCGCCGATTCTGAAATCGCCGTAATAAGACCGAAGTTCTGGCCGATGTAATTGCCCGGTTTGACGCGGAACAGATTGTTGTCAGGGCTTTTTACCAGCGCATAGTTGGTCTTGTTCTGCTGCAGTGTGCCAACCATGCGCAGGTTCTCGATGGGGTAGGTCTCGAGCGGTTCCTTGCGTCGCGTCAGGTCCGGCTGGAGGCCGCCGTTGGCGGCCTTTTTCGGCGGTTCGATCTTGCGCGGCTTGAACGGATCAATGAAATCATAAGCGTTATAGGCAAACGGCTCGTACGGCTTGACATCAGGCAACGGCGGAATCGGACCGTGCGGCAGATTGTCGGAATCCTTCACGAATTGCCGCAGATCCGAGTACTCCTCGCCGCCGCAGGAGACCAGTGCGAGGCAGGCGAGAACCAGAATCACGATGGGGCGCCTCATTTCTTGGTCGCCTTGGCGTCTTTGGCCACTTTTTTCTGCTTGGAGAGTTCGTCCTCGTCAAGATAGCGGTAGGTCTTGGCAACCGCGTCCATAATGATGGCGCCGTCCTTGTTTTGCATCAGCTGCACATCGTTGAGCAAAACAATGCGCGACAGCTTCGAGATGTCGCTCGCAAACGCGCCCATGTCATGGTAGCCGCCGCTCAAGCGGATGGTGATCGGCAGTTCGGCGTAAAATTCCGACAGGTGTTCATTGGTTGCCGGCTTGAACAGTTCGAACTGCAGGCCGCGGCCCAGCCCGGCCTGGTTGATGTCGGTAAGCAACGCTTCCATTTCCGATTTGCCTGGCAGCTGCTTCAACAGCGTGCCGAACGATTTCTCGATTTCCGACAGTTGCTTGCGGTACGCCTCGATGTCTATCGCCTGCCGCTTCTTCTCCAGGAAGGTCGTGCGCAGGGCTGCTTCTTTTTGCTGGGCGGCATCGATCGCCTCGAGCTGGTCTTGCCAGTCGAGGAAATAGCCGGCGATGATAAGCGCGAGCAGCGCGGCCAGCAACACGCCGAGCTTGGGCAATACCGGCCAGCTGCCGATGTTCTTGGGGTCCAGGTTGCGTAATTCGTCAAGGGTCATCGTGGCGTTTACCGAGAGGGTTGCGAACCGCTGCGCGGCGCTTGGCTCGCAGCCGGCGTCGCGCCAGCGGTCATCGCGGGCGCGAGGACTTGAGCGCTCGGTATGGCGCCGGTGGCGCCAGGCGCGGCGGCCGGGGATTTCGCGACAGGTTTTGCGACAGGTTTTGCGACAGGTTTCGCGGCGGGTTTCGCGGCGGGTTTCGCACGCACCGCTTCATCCCTGGCGCGGGTCAAGGAAACCGCCAGGCTGAATTCACTCAGGCGTGTGTTGCGCTCGGTCACCGCCTTGATTTCGATCAGGGCGGGTCTTTCAAGATTTGGCGATGCTTCGAGATTGCGCATGAAGGTCGAAACCCGGGCATTGGATTGCGCGAAACCCGTGATATTGACTTGATGACCTTTCTGCTGGATGTTCTTGAGGTAAACGCCATCGGGCAGTTGACGCACCAGCTGATCCAGCAGATAAACCGTTTCCCCGCGGTTAGCCTGCAGCGCTTCGACGACTTTCTTGCGCTGTAGCAGCGCGACGGTTAATTCCTTGAGTTTCTTGATTTCCTCGATCTGTTTGTCGAGCTTCACAACCTCCGCCTCGAGATAAGCATTGCGACTTTGTTGGCGCGTGAGTTGATCACTCAAGACAGAATGCCCGGCAAACCAGAGAACCGCGCCGAGCGCGGCTATCATTCCCAGGTGTATCAGGAATTGCTGTTGCAGCTGCTTGCGCTTTTGCTCGCGATGCGGCAGCAGATTGATGCGGATCATGTGTCAAATCTCCGCATCGCAAGTCCGCAGGCCACCATTAACAATGGGGCATCGCTGGTCAGCTGTTTGGGCCTGATTTTGGACGACAGCATCATGTTGGCGAAGGGATTCGCGACCATGGCATTGACTGCAGCACGCTTGGTGACCACCTCGTCGATGCCGGGTATCGCCGCGCAACCGCCGGTGAGCAAAATGTGGTCGATCTGGTTGAATTGGGTGGAGGCAAAGAAAAACTGCAGCGCGCGCGCGACCTCGAGCCCAAGCCGGTCGAGGAACGGCGCCAGGACGTCGGTCTCGTAATTGTCAGGCAACCCGCCCGCGCGTTTGGCCGCCTCCGCCTCCTCGGGCGACATGCCGAAATGACTTTGAATTTCCTGGGTCAGTTGATTGCCGCCGAACGGCTGCTCGCGCACATAGATGGATAGCCCTTTGCGCATGACATTGAGAGTCATGACCGCGCTGCGGATGTTGATAATCGCGACCGTTCGGTCTTCGCCGGTCTGCGGCAACTGGACCTCGATCAGTTCGAACGCGGCCTGTGCCGCAAACGTATCGATGTCCATCACCACCGCTTTCAAGTCGGCGGCGGCGGCGGCGGCAACCCGATCCTCGATCTTGTCCTTGCGCGATGCGGCAATCAGGATCTCGATATCATCGGGGCTGTTGGGGGCCGGGCCGATCACCTGGAAATCGAGATTGACCTCCTCGAGCGCAAACGGAACGTATTGATTGGCCTCGGTCTCGACCTGCAGTTCGAGTTCGCGCTCCGGCTGTCCGGCGGGCACGATGATTTTCCGGGTGATCACCGCGGCGGAAGGCAGTGCCAGCGCCACGTTCCGAATGCTGGTACCCATGCGCTTCCAGCCGCGCGTCAGGCAATCGCTGACGGCGTCGAGATTGTTGATGTTGCCGTCTTCCACGGCGTCGCGTGGCAACGGTTCGATCACGTAACGCTCGAGGCGATACTGGCCCTTGCCCGCCGCGGCAATTTCGACCATTTTCACCGCCGACGAGGTGATGTCGCAGCCGATCAGCGGCGGTGCCTTGGTCTCGAATAGCCGCTCGAGAGACTCGAGGTTAAGTTTCAGATTTCCCTTAAACATGGGGCTCTTATGGCCAGTTTATATAATTTACATTAAATGGTATCAACAACTGCTTAGCACGTAAACTCTTTCATTCGCATCCCTTTTACCAACTGGCCAAGCTTATAATGCCAGAAATCTGCGACTTAGCGAGATTGCTCAACACGAATTCGCGTTAAGTACAGGCGTCGGTTCACCGGCGGATTTTTTGCAAACTGTTGTTTTTTTACAACAGCTCTAATTTTACGCGATCGACCGATGTTCTCTCGTTGGTGGACATTTCCGCTGGTTCTGCTTGCGGCTACAGCTGTAGCTGGCGCGTTAGTTATTGTTTTTGCAGCGGTAATCGTGTACCCGGCATTACCGACGCTGGATGTGCTCACCGACTATCAACCCAAGGTGCCGCTACAGGTCTATAGCGTCGAGGGCCGCTTGATCGGTGAGTTTGGCGAAGAGCGCCGGGCAGTGGTCAAAATCGAGGCTGTGCCCAAAGCAATGCGCGACGCGATACTCGCCGCCGAAGACGAGCGCTTTTATCAGCACGGTGGGGTCGATTACGTCGGGGTGATGCGCGCCGCGCTGTCGAATTTTGTGTCTGGTGGCGCGCGCCAGGGCGCGAGCACCATCACCATGCAGGTTGCGCGCAACTTTTTTCTATCCAAGGAAAAAACGCTGACGCGCAAGTTCAACGAGATGCTGCTCGCTTTCAAGATCGAGCATAGCCTGACCAAGGACCAGATTCTTGAACTCTATGTGAACCAGATCTTTCTCGGCCAGCGTGCCTACGGGTTTGCCGCGGCGTCGCAAATCTATTTCGGCAAGACGCTCGACCAACTGGGCGTTGCCGAGATGGCGATGCTGGCGGGATTGCCCAAAGCACCCTCGCGCTACAACCCGGTGGTCAACCCACAGCGCGCCAAGTTGCGTCAACAATATGTCTTGCGGCGTATGCGCGAACTCAATTTTATTTCCGACGCACAGTGGCAGCTTGCCGACAAACAGCCGCTGATGGTGAAAAAAGAGGCCAACGATTTCGTGGTCAAGGCCGATCACCTTGCCGAGATGGTGCGGCAGGTGTTGTACGAACGCTTTCGGGATGATGCTTACACGCGGGGCTTCAAGGTTTATACCACGCTGTCGGTGGCGCATCAGCAGGCGGCCTACACCGCGGTGCGCAAAGGCGTAATGGAATATGACCGGCGCCATGGCTATCGCGGCGCGGACGGTTATGTCGAACTCGAACGGCAACCCAGCGATGAGGCGCTCGAGGACGCGCTGCAGGACGAAACCGAAAGCGACGACATGTATCCGGCGCTGGTGCTCGAGATCAGTTCCCGGGCAATCAAGGTCTACCGCAAGGGCGGCGAGGTGCTCGAGATCAGCGGTGACGGCCTCAAATTTGCCCAGCGCATGGTAGGCGATAAGGCGCCCGCAAATCAGCGGCTGCGGCGCGGCGCGGTGGTCCGCATCCAGAAAAACGACCATGGGCTGTGGCAGATTACGCAGCTGCCGCTGGTCGAGGCCGCGCTGGTCTCGATTGAGCCGCACGACGGCGCGATCCGCGCGCTGGTCGGCGGTTTCGATTTCAACCGCAACAAATACAATCACGTGATGCAGGCGCTGCGCCAGCCAGGTTCGAGCTTCAAGCCGTTCATTTATTCCGCCGCGCTCGAGAAAGGGTTTACTCCGGCGACGGTCATCAACGATGCGCCGTTGATGTTCGATGCCAGCCAGACCGGTTCCGAGCCGTGGGAACCCAAGAACTTCGATGGCAAGTTCGAGGGACCGATGCGCCTGCGCACCGGTCTCGTCAAGTCAAAAAACCTCGTTTCCGTGCGCATCCTGCAGGCCATCACGCCGCAATATGCCCAGGATTACGTCACGCGCTTCGGCTTCGATGCCAAGTATCACCCGCCGTATCTGACGATGGCGCTCGGCGCCGGCAACGTGACACCGATACAGATGGCCGGTGCGTTCGCGATATTCGCCAACGGGGGCTTTCGCATCAACCCGTACTTCATCGTGCGCATCGAAGACGCCAAGGGCACGGTCATTGCTCAGGCGCGTCCCGACCGCGCCGCCGAAACCGCGCAGCGCGCGATTGATGCGCGCAACGCGTTTATCATGACCAGCCTCCTGCAGGATGTCGTGAAGATGGGGACCGGCGCGCGCGCAATGCAACTCGGGCGCAGCGATCTTGCCGGCAAGACCGGCACCACCAACGATTTCATCGATGCCTGGTTCTGCGGTTTCGGCACCGGCCTGGTGGCGGTGAGCTGGCTTGGTTTCGACAATCCGCAAACACTCGGCCATAACGAAACCGGATCGCAGGCGGCGCTGCCGATGTGGATGGCCTACATGGGCAAGGTCATGAAGGGCGTCGAGGCGCTACCGCGCAGCGTGCCGGAAGGCGTGGTTCAGGCGCGCATTCATCCTGAAACGGGCTTGCGTGATTCCTCTGGGGGCGGCATGGTCGAATACTTCTACCAGGAGTTTCTGCCCGCCGAGCACGATGGTGCTCTGCCGGAGGTGCAATCGCCGGTCGGCACGCCGGTCGGCACGCCGGCCGGCGCACCGGTTGCGCCGCGCGGCGTGAAACCACCGGAAGAAGTCAAAAGCCAGTTGTTCTGATCGCGGACGAGCGATGGCACGGGACCCGGGCCGCAATTTCACGCGCGAGCGCATCGCGCATCTGGCCGCGCGCCTGATGGCGGTGGACGGCATCGAGGATCACGCCCTGGCGAAGCGCAAAGCGGCGCGCCAGGCCGGCGTACCCGACACGCGCCAGCTGCCAAATAATGACGAAATCGACGCCGCGTTGAGACTGTATCGCGAACTTTATCAACGCGAGCATCCGGCGCAGTTGCGGGAATTGCGGCAGCTGGCGCTGGAGGTGATGCATGAGCTTGCGAATTTCAATCCGTATCTGACCGGCTCGGTACTCAAGGGCAACGCCGGCAAATACGCCGCCATCAAACTGCTGTTGTTCACCGACAACGGCAAGAGCGTCGAGCATTATCTGCTAGACCGCGCTATTGATTTCCGCAGCGGGGGAACGCGGCTTTATGCGGGCGAGGCGCCGCTCGCGGCCCCGGTGCTGACTTTCAGCCGCAGTGGGATCGATATTCATCTCACGCTGTTGGCGCCGCGCGAGTTGCGCTGTCAGCTCAAGGCGAGCGCCGAGGGCAAGCCACTCGAACGTGCCCGGCGCGAGGCGGTCGAGGCATTGCTGGCAGCGGATTGAGCCGGCGCTCAGCCGCGCTGTTTGAGCCAGGTTGCGGCGGCGACGGCAAAATACGTGAGTATGGCATCCGCGCCGGCGCGCTTGAACGCGGTCAGCGCCTCCAGCATGCAACTCTGCTCGTCGAGCCAGCCATTTTGCGCCGCGGCCTTGAGCATCGCATACTCGCCGCTGACCTGATACGCGATCGTCGGCGCTTTGAACTGGTCTTTGATGCGGCGAATGATGTCCAGGTAGGGCATGCCGGGTTTCACCATCACCATGTCGGCGCCTTCGGCCAGATCGAGGCCGACTTCCCACAGGGCTTCGTCGCTGTTGGCCGGATCCATCTGGTAGCTGTATTTGTTGCCGCGGCCGAGGCTGGCTGATGAGCTGACGGCATCGCGAAACGGGCCGTAAAATCCCGATGCGAATTTTGCGGCGTAAGCGAGGATGCGCGTGTGGATATAGCCCTTGCCGTCGAGTGCGTCGCGAATCGCGCGGATGCGGCCGTCCATCATGTCCGACGGCGCGACGATATCGACTCCGGCAGCGGCATTGATCAACGCCTGGCGCTGCAATACGGCCACGGTGGCGTCGTTCAACACATAACCGGACTTGTCGATCACGCCATCGTGGCCGTGGGTCGTGTAGGGATCGAGTGCGGCATCGGTGATCACGCCCAATTCGGGAAAGCGTTTTTTCAGCGCGGCAACGGTGCGTGGCACCAGCCCCTTCGGGTTGACCGCTTCGCGGCCGTCGGCGGTCTTGAGGCTGCGCTCGACCGCCGGAAAAATCGCCAGCGCCGGGATGCCGAGCTTCAAACATTGCTCGGCGTGGGGCAGCAGCTTGTCTATCGTATGACGCTGGATTCCCGGCATCGACGTAATGCTTTCGGTGCGGCGCTTGCCGTCGATCACAAACACCGGATAGATCAAATCGTCAGTCGTCAGACGGTGTTCACGCATCAGGCGCCGCGAGAACTCGTCACGCCGGTTGCGACGCATCCGGCGCTGCGGAAAGCTACCGAGGATATTCATAAAGGATTGAGCAAGTTATTGAAATGGCGAGCATATCTTATTTTATGCCGGCATGGGAACTAATCAACTGAGCATTCGTCTTATCGTTTAGACGATGCTTAATCGTCTCCCGCCTCTCCTCCCTGAGCGGGTGCCTTAATCCTTATTAAGGCTTTTCCCCCCGGTTTTACTCCCCTTTAACCGGGGGTTTTTATTGCGGTCGTCGCCAAGCCATTCCCGGACCTTGGCGGCGGCCTCTCCAATGCCGATTTTGTGCGTGCTCGAGAAGAGCTGCACACTGTAGCAACTCGCGTAGTCCCGCTGCAGCGCCGCGTCCACGCTGCGCAGCGTTGCAGTCGCGGTTTGCCGGCTCAACTTGTCAGACTTGCTCAGCAGCACGTGCACCGGTCTGCCGGTCGGCTTGAGCCAGGCGATGAGCTTCCAATCGAGTTCGGTGAGCGGATGGCGCGCGTCCATGATCAGCACCACGCCGCGCAGGCAGGAGCGCGTTTGCAGGTAGCCGCCGATCAGTTCATTCCAGTGCGCGCGTGCCGCGGTCGGCACTGCGGCATAGCCGTAGCCGGGCAGGTCGACCAGATAACGATCATCTCCGACGCGGAAGAAATTGATGTGCTGCGTGCGGCCGGGAGTCTTGCTGACAAAAGCGATGCGCTTGCGTTGAGCGAGCGCGTTGAGCGCGCTCGATTTGCCGGCGTTGGAGCGACCGACGAACGCAACTTCCGCGCCGCGCGCAGGCGGCAGCGTGCGCGGGTCGGCGACCGTGGTGACGAACTCGATGTTGCGTAGTGTGGGCATTGCCGCTGAACCTAGCCTGTGGATTGGGATTTCGATAGAATACGGCGTTTTCCTCGGGTTGCAATGTTGCTGGGAGATCGCATGAGATTTCGTTTGGCGCTGGGGGCGGTGATTTGTAGCGTCACCGCCACGCTTGTAATGGCGCAGCCGGCGCCCAAGACCGACCCGGCGCAGGCGCAACCGATCGTCGCCAAGGTCTGTGCGGCCTGCCATGCGACCGACGGCAATAGCGCGAGTCCCGCCAACCCGGTGCTCGCCGGGCAGCATGCCGACTATACCGCCAAACAGCTTGCAAATTACAAGTCGGGTGAGCGCAAAAACCCGGTGATGCTGGGCATGTCGGCAGCGCTATCGCCGCAGGACATGAAAAATCTGGGGGCCTATTTCGAGGGCCAGAAACCCAAAACCCGCGCCGCCAAGAACCCCGAGCTGGTCAAGCTTGGCCGGCAGATCTACCGCGGCGGCATCATGGCCAAGGGTGTCGCGGCCTGCACGTCCTGCCATGGCCCCAGCGGTGCCGGCATCCCGGCGCAGTTTCCGCGCGTGGCTGGCCAGTTCGCCGAGTATACGCTGGCGCAGCTGCAGGCATTCCGGCTGGGCGAGCGTGCCAATGACCCGAATCAAATGATGCGCGTGATTTCCGCCAGATTGTCGGATCAGGAAATCAAGGCGGTGTCTGAATATATCGCCGGTCTGCGCTGACCGGCCGCGCCGCCATTTAACTCATGAGCGCGAAGCAGCGCCGCGCTGCGGCGAGCGTCTGCTCGATCTCTTCCGCGCCATGCGCCGCCGACACGAATCCCGCTTCGAAGGCGGAAGGCGCGAGGTAAATGCCTTCGGCAAGCATGGCGTGGAAAAACCGCTTGAACGCCGCGACATCGGATTGCATGACTTCGGCGTAACTCTGCGGCGCAGTCGCACGGAAGTAAATCCCGAACATTCCGCCCACCGCTTGCGCTGAGAACGGCACGCCATGTTGATGCGCAGCCGCGGCAAGCCCCTCGGTCAGCGCGCGCGCGGTGGCTGCAAGCCGGTCGAAGAATCCGGGGGCTGCGACGAGCTTAAGCGTCGCGAGGCCGGCTGCCACCGCGACCGGATTACCGGACAGGGTGCCTGCCTGATACACCGGGCCGAGCGGTGCAATGCTTGCCATCACGTCGCGGCGGCCGCCGAATGCGCCGAGCGGCATGCCGCCGCCGACGACTTTGCCGAGCGTCACCAAGTCCGCGGTAATTCCGTAGAGGCCTTGCGCGCCCTGCGGGCCAACCCGGAATCCCGTCATGACTTCGTCGAAAATCAGCAGGGCGCCGTGACGCGTGCACATCGCGCGCAACCGATCGAGAAACTCGCGCTGCGGCGCCACCAGGTTCATATTGCCCGCGACCGGCTCAACGATCACGCAGGCGATCGCCGCGCCGTCGCGCCGGAACGCCGCCTCAAGTTCGCCGACATGGTTGTATTCGAGTACCAGTGTGTGCGCCGCGGTTTCGCGGGGCACGCCGGCCGAACTCGGATTGCCGAGGGTCAACGCGCCGGATCCGGCTTTCACCAGCAGCGCGTCGGCGTGGCCGTGGTAGCAACCTTCGAATTTGACGATTTTCGATCTGCCGGTATGGCCGCGGGCAAGCCGGATCGCGCTCATCGTCGCCTCGGTGCCCGAACTGACCAGCCGCACCTGCTCGAGGCCAGGCACGCACCGGCACAACACTTCCGCGAGCTCGACTTCGGCGGCGGTCGGCGCGCCGAAGCTCAAACCCTGCGCCGCCGCCTGTTGCACCGCCTGCACCACGGCGGGATGCGCGTGGCCGAGGATCAGCGGACCCCATGAGCCGACGTAATCGATGTACGTTTTGCCGTCGGCGTCCCACACGCGCGCACCGCTGCCGCGCACGAAGAAGCGTGGCGTGCCGCCGACAGCGCGAAATGCCCGCACCGGCGAATTGACCCCGCCAGGGGTCACGCGCTGCGCCGCGGCGAACAACTCTTCATTGCGCGACGTCATGTCACCTGCGCACGAAATAACTGACAGAACTTGCGCGCCGCGACCTCGACATCGGGCGCCGCAAACAGCGCGGATATTACCGCCACCGCGTGGGCGCCGGCGTCGATCAGTTCAGCCGCGTTATCGAGCGTGATGCCGCCGATGGCGACCACCGGGACCGCGACCTCGCGCCGCGCTTGCTGCAGCAATGCGAGGGGCGCCCGCACCGCGCCCGGTTTGACCGCCGAGGCGAAGAAGCTGCCGAAAGCAACATAGTCAGCGCCTTGCGCGACGGCCGCCGGTGCGCGCCGCAGGTCGCGGTAACAGGTTGCGCCGATAATCTTGCCGCGGCCGAGCCGGGTGCGGGTGGCAGCCACCCCGGCATCGTCGGCGCCGACATGCACGCCGTCGGCGTCGATTTCGCGCGCGAGTTCGACGTGATCATTGACGATCATCATTGCGCCATAACGCCGGCACAATTCGCGTAACGCCGCGGCTTGTTCGCGGCGCAGATTTTCATCCGCGGTCTTGTTGCGGTATTGCAGCAGCCGCGCGCCGCCAGCGAGCGCGGCTTGTGATTTGGCGAGCAGCAGCGCGGTATCGGCAAGGTCGGGCGTCACCGCGTAAAGCCCGCTAAGCGCCGGGTTCATCGCCGGGTTCATCCTCGCGTGCCCAAAACAAGCGGTCGGGAACATGCTGGCCCATGCCGGGACGGAACGCCGCCTTCAGCGTCTGCCACGTATACTCCTGCGCGTCCTGCACCGCATCGCTGATGCTCAGGCCGTTGGCGATGGTCGCCGCGAGCGCCGAGGCCAGCGTACAACCGGAGCCATGATAGCTGCCGGGCAGACGCTCCCAGCTGTCGCTGCGCACCACGCCGTCCTGTCCATAGAGCGTATTGATCACCTGCGGAGTGTTCTCGTGGGTGCCGGTGATCAGCACGTATTCGCAGCCGGTTGCCAGGAGCCGGCGCGCGCACTCGGCGAGATCGAGGTCCTCTTCGCCCTCTTCCTGCGCCAGGCGTCTTGCCTCGATGCTGTTGGGCGTGATGATGGTGCTCTGCGGCACCAGCAATTCGCGCAAGGCCGAGATCATCTCGTCGGTAACGAGCTCGTCGCCGCGGCCCGACGCCAGCACCGGATCGAGGATCAGCGGGATTTCGGGATAATCGGACACCACCTCGGCGATCGCGGCGATGTTTTCGATGCTGCCGACCATCCCGACTTTGAACGCCACGACCGGCATGTCCTCGAGTACGCAGCGCGCCTGGTCGGCGACCCATTCCGCCTCGAGCGCCATCACCTCTTCGACGCCCATGGTGTCCTGTATCGTCACCGCGGTGACCACCGACAAAGGATGACATCCCATGCTCGCAAGCGTCAGCACGTCTGCCTGCAAGCCGGCGCCGCCGCTCGGATCGGTCGCCGCGAAAGCGAGCACGATCGGCGGCAATTGAGATGGCGCTGCAGGATCCGTCACGGGCGGGATTGGTTGTTCAAAAGCGGGGCGTATCGCTAAAATGACATTTTAGCTTAATTTCCCAGTCATAATGACAACCACCGATGTCACCGTTTACAAGACCTACATGTGCCTGATCTGCGGCTTCATCTATGATGAGGCCGCCGGCTTGCCGGGCGAGGGCATCGCGCCCGGCACCCGCTGGGAAGAGGTGCCGATGAATTGGACTTGTCCCGAATGCGGCGCGCGCAAGGAAGATTTCGAAATGGTCCAGGTTTAGACGACGGAGAATACGCGATGAGAATACTGCACACCATGCTGCGCGTCGGCGATCTGGACCGCGCGCTGGCTTTCTATGTTGAAGTACTGGGCATGCGGGAATTGCGGCGCAAGGACTATCCCGGCGGGCGCTTCACCAATGTATTCGTCGGCTATGGCGACGAAACGAGCGCAGCAGTGCTCGAACTTACGCACAATTGGGATACCAAGTCCTACGATCTCGGCAGCGGCTACGGCCACGTCGCGATCGAAGTCGACGATGCTTACCGGGCGTGCGAGGAAATCAAGCAACGCGGCGGCAAGGTCACGCGCGCAGCGGGGCCGATGAAGCACGGCACCACCGTCATCGCGTTCGTCGAAGATCCCGACGGCTACAAGATCGAGCTCGTGCAGAAAAAAACCGCCTAGTCAGCCCGTGGCGCGACGGCTGACATAGTCGGCAATCGCGACGAACTGCGCCACCGACAATTCCTGCGCCCGCGCCGTCGGCGCGATCGCGACCGCGCGCAATTCCGGTTCCGATACGAATGCGCTAAGCGAGTTGCGCAGCGTCTTGCGCCGCTGCGAGAACGCGGCCTTGACGATGCGCGCGAACCACGCTTCATCGTGTGCGGCATGGGGCAGCGGCCGCAGCGGCGCGAGGCGTACCACCGACGATTCGACTTTGGGGGCGGGATCAAAGGCCGCGGCCGGCACCTCGATCAGTTTTTCCAGTTCGAAGCGGTACTGCAGCATCACCGACAGCCGCCCGTAGTTGCTGTCCGACGGAGCGGCCACCATGCGCGCGACGATTTCTTGTTGCAGCATGACGTGAATGTCGCGGATCTGCGCGCAAAACCCGGCGAGATGGAACAGCAGCGGTGTCGAGATGTTGTAGGGCAGGTTGCCGACGACGCGCAGGCCGTTGCCGAGTGTGGCGAAGTCGAACGCGAGCACATCAGCGGCGTGCACGGTGAGATGCGGCGCGAACTCGCGCTTGAGCGCGGCGGCGAGATCGCGATCGATCTCGATGGCGTGCAGGTGCCCGACTGCGGCGAGCAGCGGGCGCGTCAGCGCACCCAGCCCGGGACCGATTTCGACGATAACGTCATCGCGCGCCGGACGGATCGCCGCGACGATCGCGGCGATGACGCCGGCATCGACCAGGAAGTTCTGGCCGAAGCGTTTGCGCGGCTGGTGCTTCACGAGGCGGCGCGAGCGCGGGCGGTGCAGCGTTCAGGGCTTGCCGCGCGCGAGTGCTGCGGCCATGTCGATTGCGGCACGCAGGCTGCCGGGGTCGACCTTGCCGCTGCCGGCAAGCTCGAGCGCGGTGCCGTGGTCGACCGAAGTGCGCACGATCGGCAGACCCAGCGTGACGTTCACGCCGCTGCCGAAGCTCGCATATTTGAGCACCGGGAGTCCCTGGTCGTGATACATCGCGAGCACGCAGTCAAAATCGCGCAGGCGCTCGCCGCTGAAAAGTGTATCCGCGGGCAGCGGTCCGGTGACCTGCATGCCTTCGCGGCGCAGGCGCTCGATGAGCGGTGCGATGATTTCGATTTCTTCGCGGCCAAGATGTCCCGACTCCCCGGCGTGCGGATTCAGTCCGGCTACCGCGATGCGCGGCGCCGCAATCCCGAAACGCGCGGTCAGATCGTGCTGCAGCACGCGCAGCGTTTGCTCGAGGCTGGCGGACGTGATGTACTGCGCAATGTTCTTTACCGCGACGTGCGTAGTGGCGAGCGCTACCCGCAGGCCGCCGCCGGCGAGCATCATCACGACGTGCGGGGCGTGGGTGCGCGTGGCCAGAAACTCGGTGTGGCCGGTAAATGCGATGCCGGCATCGTTGATGATGCCTTTGTGCACCGGCGCGGTAACCATCGCATCGAAGCGCCCGTCGCGACAGCCGTCGATCGCGATTTCGAGCGTGCGCAAAACGTACGGCGCGTTGGCGCGCTCGAGTTTGCCCGCGGTCACTGCGGCGGCGAGTGGCACGTGCACCACCGGCAGCGCGCCGCATTCCCCCGCGGGTCGCTCGGCACGATTGAAAGGCAGGCTGCGCCACGGCAAACCCAAGGCTTGCGCCCGCTGCGCGAGCAGCTCGCGATCGGCGATCACCACCAGGCGTTCGGTTTGCCGCTCCTGCGCGAGCATCACGCACAGGTCGGGGCCGATACCGGCCGGCTCGCCCGCGGTGATGGCAAGCACCGGATTCAACACTACTTTTCTTCTAGCCGGTAGTCGACAAAGGCCTTGTCGCGCAGCTGGCGCACCCATTCCTGATGCGCCTCATCGGCTTTTTGCTCACGCAGCGCCCGGCGCGCGCGCAGCCGCTGCTGCTGCTGCGACATGTCCTGGCTGCGACGTTCGAGGACCTGGATCAGGTGCCAGCCGAACGGCGAGCGCACCGCCTCGCTGAGCTGTCGCGGCTTCAGGGCGTCCATCGCTTTTTCGAATTCCGGAACCGTGTCACCGGGTGACAACCAGCCCAGGTCACCGCCGCGCGCAGCGCTGCTGTCCTCGGACTGCAGCCGGGCGAGTTCGGCAAAATCGGCGTTGTTATCAAGCCGTTCCTTCAATTTGACCGCGCGCTCTTTCGCCTCGCTCTCGGATACCAGCTCGCTGGTCTTGATCAGGATGTGGCGGGCGTTGGTTTGGGACACGATCAGCGGCGCCGTCTGGCCGCGCCGCTCGTTGACGCGCAGGATATGAAAGCCGTTGGGACTGCGCAGCACGCCGCTGATCTCGCCGGCCTTGAGGTCTTTCACGGCCTCGGCAAAAATCGTCGGCACGCGCGCGGTGTCACGCCAGCCTAGCGCCCCGCCCTGTACCGCATCGGGCGCGTCGGAAAAGCTGGCGGCAACCTGGCGGAAGTCGGCGCCGCTCTTGATTTGCGCCTGCGCCTGCTCGGCGCGCAAGCGCCGCTCCTGCAAGCGCTCCGGGCTGGCCTGTTCCGGCACGCTGACCAGGATGTGCGACAGATTGTATTCGTCGGTCTTGCCCTCCTGAATCTGGCGCGTGCTGAGAAAGTTATCGACTTCGCTGTCGGTGATCGTAATCTTGTTGTCGACCTCGCGCTCGCGCAGGCGGGTGATGGTGATCTCGTCGCGAATGTCGTCGCGAAACTTGGCGAAGCTGATGCCGTCCTTTTCGAGCGCAGCGCGCAGTTGTACCGGCGTGAGTTTGCTGTCTTCGGCGATGCGACTGAGGGTTTTATCCAGCGTTGCATCATCGATGCGCAGCCCGGTTTCCTTCGCGAACTGGAGCTGCACCTGGTTGAAGATCATGCGTTCGAGCACCTGTTTTTCGAGCACGTCCCGCGGCGGCAGCGGGGTGCCCTGCCGGCGCAGCTGGGTCAGCACCGTCGCGACCCGTTCGTCCAGGTCGCGACGGGTGATGACTTGGTCGTTGACCACAGCGACGATGCGGTCGAGCAGCAAGATGCGGCTGGCAGGCGGTTTTTGGGCCAGGGCGTGCGGGGTGGCGGCCAGCACGAGCAAAACGCAGCCGGCCGCAGCCGCGGCGCGTGTAGACAATGCTTTCATTCCGGGTTGTCGTGTCTCGGTTTCAGCGTCCCGGGAACGGGTCGTCGGGGCGCGTGGATTGCGATTCCTGTCGAGAGTAGCCGGCGATGTTCCGCCGCAGCAACTCCAGGGGATTAGAGCCGATTTTTGACACTCCGTTCAATTCGAGTTGCATGAATAGGGAACTGACCTGGTTCTGGGTCGAGGTTGCGAAGTGGTGGCCGACGACGCGAAACGCCCAACAGCCGCCATTATATTCGAGCCCGGCAAGCCCTTCGACCATGCGGCTGTCCTCCATTGAATAGTTCCAGCGCGCGACTCCGCTCAAACGGCCGGTCAGCGGCCACTGGCTTGAGAGATCGACCTGGCGCAATAAGTTGTGAGTGAAGCGATAACTGACATTCACGACCTTTCCGGGGTCCGGCTGATAGCGCACCGCGCTCGAAACTTTCTGCGTCTGCGAAAAGTCGGTGTTGTATTGCCACCCCGCGTCGGCGGTCCAGTGCGGCGCAATCCTGCCGTTGAGCGCGGCGAGCAGATCCGAGCTGGTGCTCGCGCGCGCCGGCACTCCCGGCAGCGTGACTTCCTGCGACTTGAAATAATAACGCTGCGCCAAGCCGAACCGCAGCCGCTCTATCCCCGTGTCCTGCTGCAGCAGCCGGGAGTTCACACCCATGGTGATCTGGTTGGCATCGTTGATGCGGTCGTTGCCGCTGAACTGGTTATCGGCGTAGAGCGTGGCGAAGTTGACGTCCTGCAGGGCGCTGTCGAAATTGGGGAGCAGATTCTGGGCACGGGCCGGAATATAGACATAATAGAGCTTGGGCTCGAGCGTCTGCAGCAGTTTCTGGTTGTACCAGGCGGTGTTGCGTTCGAACACCATCCCGCTCTCGGCCGAAAAAATCGGCACCGCGCGGTTCGGCGCCGTTGCGACAGCCGTCGCGCCGAGATCGTAGTGGGTAAGGTGTATGCCTACCTTGGGCGTGAGATAGGCAAATGACGTTTGCAGCGGTACGCTGACGCTGGGATATGCAACCACCCGCCTGCCGTTGGTCAGAGTCGGGTGGCTGAAATCGACCGCACTGCTGAAGAATTCGAGGTCCGCGCGACCGACATTCTGTTTGGCGGCGGACAGCGCGACTTGCGAGCGGTTGTAGGGCGACACCAGCGGATTGAGCGGATCGGTTTGCAGCGTTTGCCAGTGCTGCACCAGTGTCGAGACGCCCCAGGTGCCACCGTTCCACCAGGTGCCGCTTTTCGCGAGAGAGCCCTCGCGCGGCAGCACGGATTGCGAAGTCGCCGCGATTTGCGTCGACAGATCGGTGAAATACGTGTCGTCCGAGACTTTTTGAATGTTCAGGTTTCCGTTCCAGCCGCTGTCCCAGCGCTGGTTATGACTCAGATTCAGGGCAAAGCGGTCGGCGTTGTCCTTGACGCGGTCCGTCGGGATGACTTCGTAGCGCGCCTCGCCGGAGTATCGGGTATCCAGATAGCGGAACTCGTTGCTCAGCATCACGCCGCGCTTCGACATGGTGCGCGGCGTGATCGTGGCGTCGCGGTTGGGCGCGATGTTCCAGTAATAGGGTATCGAAAATTCATAACCGGAATTGCCGGTGGTGCCGAAAGTCGGCGACAGAAATCCCGATTTGCGCTGGCGGTCGAGCGAAAAGCTCAAATAAGGCGCATACAGTATGGGCTGCCCGAGGAATACGACGCTGGCATTGCGCGCGGTGCCGATCTGGCGGGCCTTGTCGATTTCGAGATCGCCGGCGCGCACGAACCAGTCATCAGTGCCGACCTCGCACGAGGTATAGCTGGCTCCCAGCACGCGGTACTTGTTTTGCCCCTCCAGCACCAGCCGCTCTCCCTCGCCGCGGCCACGGGTGGCGTCGACCTGGACCTGGTACTTCGGTTTTTCGATCGCCCCGCGCGAGGTGCCAAGATCGAGGCGCATGGCGCTGCCTTCAAGCACGTCGCCGCGCTGTTCGAGGCGGACATTACCCTTCGCGTTGACTTCGTCCGCGGGCTGGTCGTAGCGCAGCCAGTCGGCGTGGATCGACTGGCCACGCCGGCGCAGCCGCACTGAGCCCTCGGCCTCGATTTCAAGGTCCTGATGGCCCTGCACGCTGTCCGCGTCGACAAACAGCGGCACCTTATCCTTGTTGTCCGGCGGGATGCGGATAAGCGCTGGTTGGAGTTTCAGCCGTATCCCCCCCGTATCGGGCTTGAGGCCGAGCCCGTTGTCCTCCGCCGCGCCGGCACAGGTGCAGGCGCACGACAACAGCAATGCTAGCGGTGTGGCGCGGAAAATTCGCATTATCGGCGGGGTTGGAGGGGAGTGATAAAATCGCACAAATTTCTGAATAAGGCAATGCGCCGCGTGGATCGACGGCAGCAGCTTCAGCGCTGGACTGAAACCCAGTTGAATGCATCGCCGGTCGCGCTCGAGCGGGCCTCCGCGGATGCGAGCTTCCGGCGCTATTTTCGTGTGCGCGCGGCGGGACAATCGCTGATTGTGATGGACGCGCCGCCCGGGCAGGAGGATTGCCGGCCGTTCGTGCGCGTGGCCCGCCTGCTGGCGGCAGCGGGCGTGCACGTGCCGCGCATTATCGCCGCAGATTTCGAGCAAGGATTTTTGCTGCTATCCGATCTCGGCACCACGAGCTACCTGCAGGCGCTCAATGACGGCAGCGCCGACGAGTTGTTTGGCGACGCGATCGATGCGCTTCTGCGCTGGCAACTCGCCAGCCAGCCGGACCTGCTGCCGCCCTATGACGCAGCGCTCCTTACGCGCGAGCTGCAGCTCTTTCCCGAATGGTATCTCGAGCGGCATCTGGGTTACACGCTCAACCCCGCGCAACGGCGGACGCTAGCCGAGGTATTCGCGCTGATCCTTGAAAACAATCTCGCTCAACCCGCCGTTTACGTGCACCGCGACTACATGCCGCGCAATCTGATGGTCTGCGACCCGAACCCCGGCGTGCTCGATTTTCAGGACGCGGTCTACGGCCCGATCACGTACGACGTCGCGTCGCTGTTCAGGGACGCCTTCGTCAGTTGGGACGAGGCGCGTGTGCTCGACTGGACCGCGCGTTATTGGGAAAAAGCCCGGCGTGCCGGGCTGCCGGTCGACAGGGACTTCGGCAGCTTCTACTGCGACCTTGAATGGATGGGGCTGCAGCGCCATCTGAAAGTGCTGGGCATCTTCGCGCGGCTGCATTACCGCGACGGCAAGCGCGGTTATCTCGAGGATACGCCGCGCTTTACCGGTTACGTGCGCGCCGTCGCCGGCCGCTATCACGCGCTTAGGCCTTTGCTCACGCTGCTCGACGCGAGCGAGCGCCAACCGCAGGCCCGTGCCGGTTACACGTTTTGAAAGCGATCATCCTCGCAGCCGGCCGCGGCGAGCGCATGCGTCCGCTGACCGACCGCGTACCCAAGCCTCTGCTTGAAGCCGGCGGCAAGCCGCTGATCGTCCGGCATCTCGAAAAACTTGCTGCCGCGGGTTTCACGCAGGCGGTAATCAATCACGCGCATCTCGGCGCGCTGATCGAGCACGAGCTCGGCGACGGCAGCCGCTTCGGTATCGCGATCGTGTATTCGCGCGAAGCCACGGCGCTCGAAACCGCCGGCGGCATTGCCCAGGCGTTGCCGCTGCTCGGCGCCGCGCCGTTTGCCGCGGTCAATGCCGATGTGTTCAGTGCTTACGACTACGCCGAGCTGGCACGCACGGTGGCCTGCCTTGCGTCGCCAGAGCGTCTCGCGCACCTGGTCCTGGTCGACAATCCCGGCCATCACCCGGAAGGCGATTTTGCATTGCGCGGCGGGCAAGTCGTGCAGGAGGGCGCGCGGCTCACCTTCAGCGGCATCGCCGCCTATCACCCCGAACTTTTCGCCGGCATCGCGCGCGGGGCGAAAGCGCCGCTTGCGCCGTTGCTGAGTATGGCGATCGCAGCGCGGCGCGTGGGCGGCGAGCATTACCGCGGACGTTGGCATGATATCGGTACTCCCGAGCGGCTGGCCGTGCTCGAGCGCGAACTCGCGGCGCTCGACCCTGGCGACACCCCGCCCGGCGCATAACAGCCGCGTCCCCGGTGCAAGGTTTATAATTCCCGCATGACCCTATTCGAGAGAGCGCGCGCAATTCCCGCGGTGTATGCCGAGCGGCGCGCGCGGCTCGCGCAGCTGATGCAGCGCGGCGTGGCCGTGATTCCCACCGCGCCGGAGCAGGCGCGTAACCGGGACTCGCATTATCCGTATCGTTACGACAGCTATTTTTACTATCTGACCGGCTTTCCCGAGCCCGAAGCGGTGTTGGTGCTGATTGCGGGCGAGCCCGCCAGAAGCATACTGTTCTGTCGCGACAAGGACGCCGACCGCGAAATCTGGGACGGCTTTCGCTACGGACTCGATCAGGCGCGCACTGAATTTCATTTCGACGAGAGCCATTCGATTGGCGAGTTTGATACCCTGCTGCCCAAATTGCTCGCGGATCAGCCGGTGCTGCATTGCCATCTCGGCAGCGACGAGCGCTGGGATGAGCGTGTGCTCAAAGCCTTGAATGCGGTGCGCGCGCAGGCGCGCACCGGGGTCACGGCGCCGGCCGCGATTTACGACGTGCGCGCGCTGCTCGACGAAATGCGGCTGCTCAAGGACGCGCACGAGCTCACCATCATGCGCCGCGCCGCGCTGATCTCGACCGATGCTCACCGCCGCGCGATGGGCGCCGTGAAACCCGGCCGCGCCGAGTATGAAATCGAAGCGGAACTGCTGCACGAATTTCGCCGCCGCGGCGCGCAGGCGCCGGCCTACACATCGATTGTTGCCGGCGGCGCGAACGCCTGCGTGCTGCATTACGTGAGCAACGACGCGGTGCTCAACGCCGGTGAACTGCTGCTGGTCGACGCCGGCTGCGAACTCGACGGCTACGCGGCGGACATCACGCGCACTTACCCGGTGAGCGGCAGGTTCACTCCTGCGCAGCGCGATGTCTATCAGATGGTGCTCGCCGCGCAGGCCGTGGCGATCGCCGCGGTGCGCCCCGGCGCGGCGTGGACGGTACCGCACGACGCCGCGTTGCGGGTGCTGGCGCAGGGACTCATCGATTTCGGCCTGTGCCAGGGCAGCGTCGACAAGGTGATCGAAGCCGGCGATTACAAACGATACTACATGCACCGCACCGGGCATTGGCTCGGGCTCGACGTGCACGACGCCGGCGACTACAAGCGCGACGGCCAGTGGCGCGAACTCAAGCCGGGCATGGTGCTGACGGTGGAGCCGGGCTGCTACATCCGCGGCGACGACGTGCCGCCGCAGTTCGCCAACATCGGCATCCGCATCGAAGACGACGTGCTGGTGACGGCGGCGGGCAGTGAGGTGCTCACGCACGCCGCGCCTAAGACGGTCGAAGACGTTGAAGCCTTGATGCGTGGCTGAGCCTGCGGATATTGTGATCGCCGGCGGCGGGCCGGTTGGCGCCGCGCTCGCGCTCGCGCTGCGCGACAGCGGCTGGCATGTGGTGCTGGCCGAGGCGCGCACGCTGGGCGCGGTCGTTGACGACACCCGCACCATTGCGTTGTCGCACGGCAGCCGGCTGATCCTCGAGCGACTCGGCGTGTGGCCGGCGCTGACGGCAGAGACGACCCCGATTCATCGCATCAGCATTTCGCAGCAGCGCAGCTTCGGCCGCGCCGAACTGCGCGCCGAGGAGGCCGGCGTGCCCGCGCTCGGCTATGTCGCCGGCTATGCGGCACTGCAGCGGGCGCTGTTGGGCGCGCTAGCGCGGACTCCCGTGAGGGTGCTGGCGGGCAGCGCTGTGGTGGCGGTCAGAAGTGACGCGAATGGCGCCGTGGTCAGCGTCGAAACAGGCGGCACGCGCCAGGAACTGTCCGCGCGCCTCGCCGCAATTGCGGATGGTGGCACGCAGCTGGATATCACCCGCGTCAAAACTCGTGATTACCGTCAATCGGCGCTGGTGTGCGACGTGGCAAGCGAGCAGCCGCACCAAAACCGTGCGTTCGAGCGCTTCACGCCCGACGGACCACTCGCGCTGCTGCCGGCTGCGCGCGGTTGGTCGCTGGTATGGACGGTTCAGCCGGAGCGTGCGCCACAACTCGCCGCGCTGGACGATGCTGAATTCTGTCGGCGGCTGCATGCCGCATTCGGCAGCGCGGTGGGAGCTTTTACGGCAGCGGGCAGGCGCCAGGTATTTCCGCTCGCGCTCAAGGTTGCGACGCGGCCGGTGGCGCCGCGCACGCTGCTGATCGGCAATGCGGCGCAAACGCTGCATCCGGTTGCCGGCCAGGGATTCAACCTTGGGCTACGCGATGCATGGGAACTTGCGCGCGCCATCCTCGCGCACGGCGAGAGCGACCCCGGCGGCAGCGAATTGTTGAATGCATATTTTTCGCAACGGCGTTACGACCGAATCGCCACCATTTTGTTCACTGATACGCTGATCCGTTTGTTTTGCAAAGACATCCCGCTGTTGAATGGCGCGCGCGGCATCGGTCTCGCCGCACTCGGCGCGATTCCCGCCGCGAAAAATTTCCTGGCGCGGCGTATGATGTTCGGCGCACGCGGCTGAGCCGCGGCTCAGCCGAAAAATAATTGATCGCGTTGCTTTGCTTGTCGCGGCGCTGAGACTACAATTACGCCCTTTCCCGTAACGTTCGGTCACCACGGCCCTCGATTTCGCACCATGCATATCGGCCCGTATCAACTCAAGAACAATCTCGTCGTCGCACCGATGGCTGGCGTCACCGATCGTCCGTTCCGCCAGTTGTGCAAGCGCATGGGCGCGGGCATGGCGGTCTCCGAGATGGTCGCCAGCAATTCGCTGCTGTGGGGTTCCGAGAAAACGCGCCGCCGCGCCAATCACGAGGGTGAAGTCGCGCCGATCTCGGTGCAGATCGCGGGCGCCGATCCGGCGATGATGGCGCAGGCCGCGCAATACAACGTCGGGCAGGGCGCGCAGATCATCGACATCAACATGGGCTGCCCCGCCAAGAAGATATGCAACGTAATGGCGGGCTCCGCGCTGCTGCAGGATGAACCGCTGGTCAGGCGCATCATCGAAGCGGTAGTGCGTGCCGTGCCGGTGCCGGTCACGCTCAAGATCCGCACCGGCTGGGACTGCAACCACCGCAATGCGGTGCGGGTCGCAAAGCTGGCCGAAGCCTCCGGCATACAGGCGCTGGCGGTGCACGGCCGCACCCGCGCCTGCGGCTACAGCGGGGACGCGGAATACGAGACCATTGCAGAGGTCAAAGCGGCGGTGAAGATCCCGGTAATCGCCAACGGCGACATCACCACACCCGAAAAAGTGCAGTACGTGCTCGCCCGCACCGGCGCCGACGCGGTCATGATCGGGCGCGCCGCGCAAGGCCGGCCGTGGATATTCCGCGAGATCGGGCACTACCTCGCGACCGGCGCGCACCTGCCGCCGCCGGAAGTCGCGGAAATCCATAGGGTGCTGGTGGCGCACGTACACGAACTGTACTCATTCTACGGCGAGTCGACCGGCTTGCGCGTCGCGCGCAAGCATATCTCATGGTATACGAAGGGGCTCGCCGGATCGGCCGCATTCCGGCGCGCGATGAACCAGTTACAGAGTTGCGGCGAGCAGCTTGCGGCGATCGACGAGTTTTTCGGGGTGCTGGCGGGCTACGGCTGGTGCCTGACTTATGTTGAGGAACTGGCGGCATGATGACGATGAACGAAACTGAAATGGCCCGCTTCGTGCGCAAGGCCATCGATGGGTATTTCAAGGATCTCGACGGGGAGAAAGCGCGCGGCGTCTATGACATGGTGATCAACAGTGTCGAGAAGCCGTTGCTCGAATCGGTATTGCACCGGCTCCAGGGCAATCAGTCGCATGCGGCGCAGGTGCTCGGCATCAACCGCAATACGCTGCGCAAGAAAATGAAGGCGCACGGCATCAAAGGGTGATTTTCCGCCGATGACCGTCATCAAGACCGCGCTGCTCAGCGTTTCCGACAAGAGCGGGCTGGTCGAGCTCGCGCGCGGCCTCGCCGGTTTCGGCGTCACGCTGCTGTCCACCGGGGGCACTGCCAAGCTGCTCGGCGAGCGCGGCATCAAGGTCACCGAAGTTTCCGACCACACCGGTTTTCCCGAGATGCTCGATGGCCGGGTCAAGACGCTGCATCCGAAAGTCCACGGCGGCATCCTGGCGCGGCGCGATCTGCCCTCGCACGTGAGCGCGCTTGAAATCGCCGGCATCAAAGCGATCGACCTGGTGGTGGTCAATCTGTATCCGTTTAGCCAGACGGTCGCGCGCCCGGGCTGCACACTGGAAGAAGCGATCGAGAACATCGACATCGGCGGTCCGGCGATGGTGCGCAGTGCCGCGAAGAACCACCAGCACGTTGCGGTCGTCACCGACCCCGCGGATTACGCGGCAATCCTCAGTGAAATGCAGGAGGCGAGCGGCGCGATCGGCCTGCCGACGCGTTTCAAGCTCGCCCAGAAGGCGTTTTCACATACTGCCGCCTATGACGGCGCGATCAGCAATTACCTGACCGCGCTCGATGCGGGCGGCGCGCGCGCCGCGTTTCCGGCGCGGCTCAATCTCAGTTTTGAACTGGTGCAGGCGCTGCGCTACGGCGAAAACCCCCATCAGCACGCGGCGTTTTACCGCGACCTCGCGCCGGCACCGGGCAGCCTCGCGCGCTACACCCAGCTGCAGGGCAAGGAGCTGTCGTACAACAATATCGCCGATGCCGATGCGGCCTGGGAATGCGTCAAGGCGTTCGACTCATTTGACAACAACGCGGCTTGCGTGATCATCAAGCACGCCAATCCCTGCGGTGTGGCGATTGCAGCCAGCGCGTTGGAGGCCTACCAACTCGCGTTCGCGACCGATCCGACCTCCGCCTTCGGCGGCATCATCGCCTTCAACCGCGAACTCGACGCGGCAACCGCAGCGGCGGCGTCCGGCAAGTTCGTCGAAGTGCTGATAGCGCCCGCCGTGTCGGCCGGAGCGAAAGAAGTGCTCGCGAAAAAAGAAAACGTACGGGTCCTCGAAGTGCCGCTGTCCTCACCCCTAACCCCTCTCCCTGAGGGCGAGGGGAACGTCGTGAACGCTTTGCGTTGTGAGTACAAGCGAGTCGGCGGCGGGCTGCTGGTACAGACGCCCGACCGCGCCACGGTCGGCGCGGCGCAGTTGAAAGTGGTGACCAAGGTCAAACCGACGTCGCAACAGCAGGACGATTTGCTATTTGCGTGGCGCGTCGCCAAGTACGTCAAGTCCAACGCGATCGTGTTCGCCGGCAATGGCCGGACTCTCGGCGTTGGCGCCGGCCAGATGAGCCGCGTTGATTCGGCGCGCATCGCGGCGATCAAGGCCAAGCAGGCCGGCCTGACGCTCGCCGGCTCGGTGGCCGCATCTGACGCATTCTTCCCGTTCCGTGACGGGCTCGACGTCGTTGCCGACGCCGGCGCGGTCGCGGTCATCCAGCCCGGCGGCAGCCTGCGCGACGAGGAAGTCATTGTTGCTGCCGACGAACGCGGCATCGCGATGGTGTTTACCGGCTACCGGCATTTCCGGCACTGATTACACATTCACGCATGAAGCTACTGGTCATCGGCAGCGGAGGGCGCGAGCATGCGCTGGCATGGCGGCTCGCGCAATCACCGCGCGTGTTCAAGGTATTCGTCGCGCCCGGCAATGCCGGCACTACGCGCGAAGCGGGACTTGAAAACGTTGCCATCACCGATTGCGCGCAGCTCATCGAGTTCGCCAGGAGCGAGCAGATTGCGTTCACTGTGGTCGGTCCCGAGGCGCCGCTGGCCGCTGGCGTGGTCGACGCGTTCCAGGCCGCGGGCCTGCGGATATTCGGGCCGACGCAGCGCGCCGCGCAGCTCGAAAGTTCGAAGGATTTTGCGAAGAGCTTCATGGCGCGCCATGGCATCCCGAGCGCCGGCTACCGGACTTTCTCCGACGCGCTGTCGGCGCATCAATACCTCGAGACGCACGGCGCGGCGGTGGTGGTCAAGGCGGATGGCCTGGCCGCCGGCAAGGGCGTGGTGGTCGCGGCTGACCTCAGGCAGGCGCACGACGCGGTCGACATGATGCTGGTCGATAATAAAATGGGCGCTGCGGGCAGCCGCGTCGTGATCGAGGATTTCCTCGACGGCGAGGAAGCGAGCTTCATCGCGATGGTCGATGGCAGGCACGCGCTGCCGCTTGCCACCAGCCAGGACCATAAGCGGTTGCGGGACGGCGACGCAGGCCCCAATACCGGCGGCATGGGCGCCTACTCGCCGGCGCCGGTGGTGACGCCGAGCATCCACGCGAAAGTGATGCGCGAAGTGATCCAACCCGCGATTGCCGGCATGGAGCAGGAAGGGATGCCGTTTGTCGGCTTTCTCTACGCCGGGCTAATGATAGGCAGCGACGGCCAGGTCAGGGTGCTCGAATTCAATTGCCGCCTGGGTGACCCCGAAACGCAGCCGATCATGCTGCGCCTGAAAAGCGATTTGGCCGTGCTGCTCGATCACGCGCTGGCCGGCACGCTCGACAAAGTCGAGTCCGAGTGGGACCCCCGCACGGCGCTCGGCGTGGTGCTCGCGGCGCACGGTTATCCTGACGCGCCGCGCACGGGGGATGTGATCAGCGGGCTGGCACGGCCGAGTGCAGCCGGGCAAAGCGATTATCACGTGTTCCACTCCGGCACGGCTTTGCACGGGGAGCAGGTGGTGGCGAGCGGCGGCCGCGTGCTGTGCGTGACTGCGCTCGGGCATAATGTCAAAGTGGCGCAGAGCCGCGCCTATGAGATCGCCGCGCAAATCCGCTTTGACGGCATGCAGATGCGCAGCGATATCGGGAACCGCGCGATTGAGGCGCGGCATAAACACCGCGCCCGTTAGCGGCGCATCAGGGGGAGTTCATCCATGGCAGAGTCCTACGACCGCACGCGCGGAGACACCGGCAACATCGTCGCGCTCGAGCACGTCAACGTGACGATACCTGACCAGCGGCCCGCGACCGCATTCTACATCGCAGGCATGGGATTTACGCGCGACCCGTATGTGCAGGTCGGGCTGAATAACATGTGGGTCAACATCGGCCGCAGCCAGTGCCATCTTCCGAACGGCAATCCGCAGCGTTTGCGCGGCACCATCGGCATCGTGGTGCCCGATCTCGGTGAGCTTGCGCAGCGCCTGGAAAAAGTCACGCCCTGGCTCAAGGACACGCAGTTCGGTTTTCAGGCGCACGCTGACCGCGTCGAGGCGACCTGTCCGTGGGGCAACCGCTTCCGTTGCCACGCGCCCAGCCCCGAATTCGGTCCGGCCGATCTCGCTCTCCCTTATGTTGAGTTCGAGGTGCCGCGCGGCGCCGCCGCCGGAATCGCGCGGTTCTACCGCGAGACCTTGAGCGCAGTCGCGGCGCCAGAGCAGCGCGGCGGCGACGCCGTCGCGTGCGTGGATGTCGGCAGCGCCCAGAAACTGCTGTTTCGCGAATCCAGCAATCCGCTGCCGCCTTATGACGGACATCACATCCAGATCTACATCGCGGATTTTTCCGGCCCGCATCGCTTGCTGATCAAACACGGACTGATCACCGAGGAAAGCAACGAGCACCAGTATCGCTTTCGCGATATCGTCGACCTCGACAGCGGCAAGGTGCTCTTCACGATCGAGCACGAGGTGCGCAGCCTGCGTAATCCGCTCTATGCGCGGCCGCTCGTCAACCGCAATCCGGCGCAGACCAATAACGCTTACGTGCGCGGCCACGATGCTTTCCGCGGCACGTATTGAGAGCGTCTGACCCGCGCGGTGATTTGCAGATGGTCAGCGCGGCCAGCGGCCCCGTGATTCCCGGCAAGATGCAAGCCTGGGTACTCGGTGATCCCGGCGCGCTCGAGTTGATAGAGAAACCGGTTCCCCAGCCGGGTGCCGCCGAAGTGCTGGTGCGCATCGACGCAATCGCGGTATGCGCGACCGACCTGGAAGTCATTTACCACGGGCCGCCGGCGCTGATTCAGGGCGGGGAACCGTTCAACAAGAATTTCACGCCGGGCCATGAGTACATGGGCACGGTGGTCAGGCTGGGCCCGGGTGTCGACGAGTTCGAGCTCGGCGCGCGCGTAGCGGTCGAGGTCCACGCCGGCTGCGGCCGTTGCGAGCGCTGCCGCGAAGGCATGTATACCGCGTGCCTGAATTACGGCATGAATTACGGCGACCGCAACAGGGGACACCGCGCCAATGGTTTCACTACCGACGGCGGGTTCGCCGAGTACGCGGTCAACCACGTCAACACGCTGGTGCATGTTCCCGACGCGATGAGCGACGAGGAAGCAACACTCATCGTCACCGCCGGCACCGCGATGTACGGGCTCGACGTGATGGGCGGACTGATCGCGGGTCAGGCGTTGGTGGTGACCGGGCCGGGACCGATCGGGCTGATGGGCGTGGGTGTCGCCAAGGCACTCGGCGCGCAACCGGTGATTCTGACCGGCACGCGCGCGGATCAAAGACGCCTCGATCTGGGCCGCAAACTCGGCGCCGACCACGTCGTCAACGTGCACGACGAAGAGGCGGTTGCCGCGGTGAGGCGCATCACCGAAGGCAAGGGGTGCCACTACGTGCTCGAATGCTCGGGTGCGCCGAATGCCGTGAACGAAGCGGCGCGCATGTTGAACCGCGGCGGCCGCATTTGCCTCGCGGCGTTTCCGCGGGAGCCGGCGCTCATCGACGTCGCGTACCTCGTGAGTAACAACATTTACCTCTTCGGCATCCGTGGCGAAGGCCGGAGCGCGACCCACCGCGCGGCCGCATTGATGCAGCAGGGGCGCTTCGACGCCGGGCTCATCCATACGCACACGTTCCCCCTGCAAGAGGTGCCAACTGCGATCCGCTACTCGCGCGAGCGGATTGATGACGCGATCAAGGTCGTGGTCAAGATGCGCCAATAAGAGCATAAACCTGAGGAGAGATCATGCGTACACCGAAACCAGCATCGCGCGGGCTGATTGCATTCGTTGCCGTGGTAATCGCGCTCGCTGCGCCGGCGGGCGCCTGCGCGCAGGAAGAGTTTCCGGGCAACAAACCGATTGAAATGACCGTGTTGTTCCCGGCCGGCACCTCGGCCGACGTGACCGCGCGCGTGCTCGCCGAGGGCATGTCGCGGCAGCTCAACACCAACATCGTGGTGGTGAACCGCCCCGGCGCGGGCGGCGCGATCGGCTATAAATATCTGGCCGCGCAGACGCCGGACGGACATCACATCGTGTGGAACTCGAACTCGATTTCGACCAGTTATCATGCCGGCATGCTCGCGTTCGACTACAAGGCGTTCGATCTGGTGGCGCAGGTGCAGGTGGAAACGCCGCTGCTGGTGGTCAAGGCGGACGCGCCGTGGAAGGGCTTGCGCGAGTTCGTTGCCGCCGCCAAGGCGAACCCGGGCAAGATTACCGTCGGCAATTCGGGCGTCGGCAGTCACACGCACATGACTTCGATAGCGCTGTTCAGGGCGGCGGGCGCGGGGGTGCTGGACGTGCCGTTCGGCGCCGCACAAGTGATCCCGAGCCTGCTCGGCGGGCACGTGCAGGCGGTCGTGCAACTGCCGAGCGCGCTGATATCCCACGTCAAGGCGGGCAGCCTGCGGGTGCTGGCTGCGTTGAGCGTGAAACGCGACAGCGCATTTCCGGAGGTCCCGACCGCCCGCGAGCAGGGCATCAACGTCGGCGCCGAGTTGTGGCGCGGCATCGCGGTTCCCAAAGGCACGCCGAAGAAAATCATCGCGCGGCTCGAGGATGCGATCCGCAAGACCGTCGCGAACCCCGAATTCGTGAAATCGTGCGAGCGCATGGCGGTGAACCCGGCGTTCCTGCCGGTGGCTGAGTTCGGCAAGGTGGTCGCCAGGGAAGACGCCGAGATTGCGCAAATGATGCAGTTGCTCGGTTTGAAAAAAAGCGCGAACTAGCGCGTGGTGCCGCGCGCTGCCCGCTCCTCACCCGACATGGACGTCGCCGCGGTTGCCGCGTATTTGACCGATCTGCAGAGCCGCGTCGTCGCGCGGCTCGCCGCGATCGACGGCAAGCCGTTCCGCAGCGACAGTTGGCAGCGTCCCGAGGGCGGCGGCGGTACCACCTGCGTGATCGAAGAGGGCGGAGTGTTCGAGCGCGGCGGCGTCAACTTCTCGCACGTGACGGGCAAGAGCCTGCCGCCGTCCGCGACTGCGTCGCGTCCCGAGCTCGCCGGCCGCGAGTTCGAGGCGATGGGCGTGTCGCTGGTGCTGCATCCACGCAATCCGTATGCGCCGACGGTGCACATGAACGTGCGTTTTTTCGTCGCGCACCCGCCTACGAATGCCGCGCAGCCTGCGTGGTGGTTCGGCGGTGGAATGGATCTGACGCCCTACTATGGGTTCGAGGAGGACGCGATCCATTTTCACCGTGCCTGCCGCGACGCGCTCAGCTCCTTCGGCGCAGACTGCTATCCGCGCTACAAGAAATGGTGCGACGAATATTTCTACCTGAAACACCGCAAGGAGCCGCGCGGCATCGGCGGCATATTCTTCGATGACCTCAATCTGCCCGATTTCAAGACGTGTTTCGCGCTGCAGCAAAGTGTCGGCGAAAGTTTTCTCGGCGCATATATACCGATACTCGAAGGCCGCAAGGACACTCCCTACGGCGAGCGTGAGCGCGACTGGCAGGCCTACCGCCGCGGGCGCTACGTAGAATTCAACCTGGTCTACGACCGCGGCACGCTGTTCGGGCTGCAATCGGGCGGGCGCACCGAATCGATCCTGATGTCACTGCCGCCGCTGGTGCGCTGGCGCTACGATTGGCAGCCTGCTCCCCGCAGCGCGGAAGCGCAGCTCTACAGCGATTTTCTGATCGGGAAGAATTGGCTGAAAGCCGTTTCATAAAACGACAATTTCAAAAGCGAACGAAACCACAGATGAACGCAGATGGACGCAGATAAAAACTCCTGAACGAGTGAATGAGTGAATGAGCAAACGTAGGGTGCGCATCGCGCACGCGGCGTCATTCTCCCGCATCACCGATCACCTCACCTGGATCGACCGCCCAAAGTGAAGGGTTATGCTTGTTGCATTCGAATTAAACTCCCCTCTCCCCCGTTCACGGGGGAGAGGGCAGGGTGAGGGGGCACGAAGGCGTCATTTTGTTAGTGTGCCAAGCTTTCTTATCGAGGTGATCGGATTGAAGGATGACAAGGGTCGGCGCAGAATAGGGTATCCAGACCCCGTTTTTCGGCGGTCGAGTTCAAGTTAGACCGCAACATACACACGGAGTCCGAAGATATGTTCGAACCAATCGCATTGGCCGCACTGTCATCCACTGTCGCAGCGTTGATGAAGACTCTGCTTCGAACAAGTGAACAGCGGAAGATCGGTGATGCGGCAACTGACATAGTCCTCCACGACGCAGCGTCCCCGCAGAGAGTTCGCGATCTTTTCGAGTCCACCAAGAAGCGTCTTGGTACCGCATGGTCCATCGGGATAGTTATGACCGTCACGCTATTCGGGCTCTTTCTCGGTATGGTCATTACCGCCGTAGTGCTTGGGGTTGTTTTTGACAAGCCAATGTACTCCGCGGTGTTTGGTGGTTTGAGTGCCGCTTCTTTGCTCACTGTCGTAATCTGGAAGCCGTACGAAATGACTTTTGGAGCGACCATCACGATCCAAAGGCTTGAGATGATTCTGATTACTCTGGAGCAGGAGTGGCAAAGTTGCAAAGGAATTCAGGATCCTCAACTTCAATCGAAGCGCATCGCCGAAGCGAACAAGGCCGCGCTCAACGAGATTGCGAAACTCGCGCCTAAGCGGGCCTAACCGCCGGTCGCAGGCGACGCGCATGAAACCGCGCGCGCCTGAACCGGAACGTTGAGGCTGTAGAAAAAGCCTCGAAAAATATTTTTGGTAAACGCCCGTAAAATGCGGCCTCGCAGAACGCTCTATAACGCACGCAAATTGTTGTGGAGTGGAAAACGCATGCCGAAAATAGTGCGAAAATGGGCGACATCGTAATGCAAGGGGTTTTTCTACAACCTCGTTAGCCGTCACGCACAACCATGGGGGATTGAGAAATGGGCTTTATCCTTGATCTGCTCAAAGCCAACCTAGATGCGGTAGTCGCCGCGCCTTGGGCCTTTGCCCTGATACTTGGCATCGCCGTGTTTATTGCGTACAAGTTCGCCGATTGGCATCGAGGGGGTACGTTGAGCAATCTGAAGGAAGAGAATCGTCAGCTCAAGGAGATCAAATCTGAGAAGACTGTGACGACCTTACCGAATGTGCCGGCTTCAGCGTCTCCGTTTCATTTCTTCCCTAATCGAGCAGCAATGGGGCAATTTCGAAAGCTGGGTGACGTGCTTCGAGAGTCGGAATCAATAAAGATGATAGTTGTAGGTGCAAGTGCATTCGTCGAGGGTCAGTTAACGGTAGGGAATCTCAAGAAGGTAATATTTCCGCATCCGCGTAGTCCAAGCCTTCAATTGTATGCCGAGAGTATTGGCGATTCGTCCCTTTTAAGAGGAAAGATAGAGACCGCAACCGACTATTTGATCAGTAAGGGGGTCGAAGTAAAGTGGTACCCCCACATGATCAACCATGCTGTGATCATCGCGAATCACGACCGACAATCAGGGTGGGTGCAATGGGAGTCCGTATTGCCCTATGTTCCATTTCCTTCCCGTCCAAGCGTCATCGTTTACAAGCCAACGTTTGAGCCGCTCATCAGTGCGATCAACGATTCCTTTGATAAGATGTTCGGAAGCAGCAACACGCCCACTCCCTACTCCAAGGGAGAGGTCGTGCCGCACGATGGCTATTTGCGTGAAACTTAAAGTTGCCGGCTAACGGTCCGGTCTGGACACATAGGTAACAGTTTAGTCGGGGGACATAGGTAACAGTTTTGCACACACTATCGGGCACCGAAGGAGGTGCCCATGCCGTGGAGCCAAACATCACCTATGGACCAG
>Ga0082335_1000848_pt1 | contig 71823 bp, 73 predicted proteins | sample Subgrocontami58m_FD_72375 | JGI IMG/M metagenome (GOLD analysis project Ga0082335, IMG submission 72375) | Subsurface groundwater microbial communities from S. Glens Falls, New York, USA - GMW37 contaminated, 5.8 m (SPADES assembly) (version 2) ... | reverse complement strand
AGCCAGCCAGCGCCCAGCCGTGAGCGAAGTGAAACCAGAATAAGTTTCCTCTCCCTTGATGGGAGAGGGCTAGGGTGAGGGTGGTACCCCTCACTTACATCTCTCCCGCAAGGGGAGAGAGAAGTTATTTATTTTCAACGATAGTGTCTCAAGCTCAATGCTGTGTCAACGTTCCGGTGCCGATTACAAACCATGCCATTGAGTGAAGATAGCCACCGCTTCTCTCGGGCTGACCAGCTTATTAGCCGGATGCTGCCAGTCAGGATAGCCGATAGCCATGCCCAAGACAATTTTTTTGTTATCCGGGATACCTGAAATCCGGCGTAAAACCTGGGGGTAGCGCACCACGGCAGCCATAGAGCATGTGCCCAGGTCAAAAGTCAAAGCGGCTAACATGACCGACTGGGAAAATAAGCCAAGGTCAAACAGCGACCAGGGTCCCAATGCCTCATCCAGATAAAATATCAAAGCGTTCGGGGCATCGAAAAATCTCTGCCCTTGCAGTGTCCATTCCTGTCTTTTTTCCCTATCCTCACGGCTTATACCCAGGACCTGATAAAGCCGGAGTCCCAGCTCCCGACTACGGGAGGTATGAGGTTCGGCGAAGCCAACTTGAGGAATATCGGAGGCCGGGGAGACACCTGAGGTTGCCGCTTCAACTAAAGCTGCTTTCACTTCGTTCATAATTTCCCCGCCGATGACGGCTACCTCCCAGGGCTGAGTATTACTCCAGGAAGGAGAGTGTGCCGCTAGCTCCAGAATTTCGGCTAAAACAGGCCGTGGTACCGGTCGTGGTAAAAAAGCACGGATGCTTTTCCTGGTTTTGATGGCATCAACTAATTCCATTTGTTACCCCCTTAGACCTTTGCCCCTTTTGGGGGCACCAGCCGCCTGATTTTTGGTATTACAACTGCTTTATATACTGGTTCCCATACCTTTCAAAATAGCCGACAAAACCCAGAATACTATTGTTGACAAAATTGAGTTCCCGGCCACGCTGGTCAGCAGGAAGCTTATCAAGACGAGCCATGTCAGTATCTTTTTCCCGAATTGCCTGAGATATCTCCTGGGTGCTGGCGCCCTTCTCCACACAGTCGGCGATTGTCTTGCCCCACAGGATTAAGCGTTGTTTATAAATCTGGAGTCTGTCCAATGCCTGGGTAGCGCCGCCGAAGTGGGCATAATATAAATGCGTCGGGGCAAGGCGAATAAGCTCATCCACCGAGGCTAGAGCCCGCTCCAGATGGAAAGGAGGGGGGGCGGTCGCTCTGATTAAATCGACCTCCGCATTGTAGACCCCGGCAGCCTCGCCAGCAAATAATACCCCCTTTTTTCTGTCCCAAAAGCTCAAGTGATGCGGGGCATGACCCGGTGTTTCCAGTATCTCTAGCTCCATTCCATCCAGGTCAATCACCATCCCGTTTGTGGCAACGATTATCCTGTCCTGAGGCACTGGCTCAATCGGCCCATAGTCCAGGGCGAGCTTCCCCAGGGCGCGCTGGCTATCCTGCCACAGTCTGGTCGGTTCTATCAGATGGGGAGCACCTCTCTCATGTACCACAATCTTAGCCGCAGGCATCTGTTTGATGGCTTGACCGATGCCACCTGCATGGTCCATATGGATATGAGTCAACAGGACATAGCTTATATCCGCCGGTTTTATATTGAGCTCCCGTAAACCTGCGGTAAGGTTTGCTATCGATACGGCAGGCCCCACGTCAATCAGGGTTACCTTTCCGACTTCCAGCACATAGATACCGATAAACTTTTCAAAGCCGGAGATAGGCGGTGTCACATCGATAAGACTTAAGTTAGGCGCCAGCCGATAGGTTTTCATCGGGATAACCCTTCCTCCTTGGTGAGAGATTGTTGCCTAATCCCCCTGGATTTTACGCCGTATTATAACATGAAAGCTGCCTTTTAGCTTACCAGAGTCTTGTGTCAAATGTCATTCTGAGAAGCACATGTGCTTCGCTCAGTATAAACGAAGCGACGAAGAATCCGCTCTCTGAGGGGGGTGGTACGGATTCTTCGCGGAGTTCACACTGAACATAGTGAATGTGCTCAGAATGACATAAATGCGGTACTTTCAGGGTAAGGTTGGGGCAGGGGTATAGCGTGCTCCACATTCTCAATCGTTGTTTTTAGCCACGGGTTGGATTATACTGCAAACTTGAGTATGGTGGATAGGATATTGTTTTGAGAATGAGAGTTGGCAATGGACTGAGTTGGCGTGGTGGTTTTTGGGACAAGGCGTTATTTAGTATCCTGTTGATGGCTATTCTGGGTGCCCTGGGTACTGTGGTTTATACGATAACGGTACCCAAGGTAGGGGAGAAGTTTACCGAGTTTTATCTGCTGGGCTTAAATGGTGAGGCTAGCGGTTATCCGACTCAGTTGAGGGTGGGGGAGGTGGGGAAGGTGGTGGTGGGCATTGGTAACCGGGAACATGAGACAGCGACCTACCGGGTGGAGGTGAGGATTGATGGAGTTATTAATAACCAGGCGGGACCGCTCACCATTAAGTCCGATGAAACGTGGCAGGAGGTAGTCACTTTTACCCCGGCCAGGGCAGGAGATAAGCAAAAGGTGGAATTCTTATTGTATAAGCAGGGGCAGAGTGACGTTTACCAGAGGCTGCACCTTTTTCTGGATGTTAGCTGAAGCAGGCAAATTGGTTCTATTTGGTTACGTTTTGGTGATGTCATTGCGAGACCCCGATTTTATCGGGGCGAAGCAATCTGGGCGGGGCTTTCCCATCCCCTTACGGATTGCTTCGTCGCTTCACTCCTCGCAATGACAGTGGGAGAAACCAATTCAAAAAGAATCGGCAAATTGACATTCAGATTCCACTAGGATTAAAATCAACCTAACATGCAGTTATTTGGCACTTCGGGCATACGCAGGGTTGCCGATAGGAGTCTTGTGGAGCTGGCTTTAAAGGTTGGGCTGGCGGTCGGCAGGCTCTATGGCAATGTTGTGGTCGGTGGTGACACCAGAACTTCCAGCGATTCTGTAAAATATGCTTTTACATCTGGAGTGCTGGCGGCTGGCTCCGGGTGTAGTGATGCTGGAGTGATGCCTACGCCCACGCTGGCCTGGGCTACCAGGGAATTCCAGGCAGGAGCAATGATTACCGCTTCACACAACCCTCCCGAATATAACGGTATCAAGCTTTTGAATCCGGATGGCTCGGCCTTTGATGCCGAACAGCGGGGTCAGATAGAGGATATGATTCTAAATGACTCTCTGGCGGCGGCTCGATGGGGTGAGATGAAGAGCCGACGTGTTTACGAAGGAGCTATCGAGCAGCATATCGAGCACATCATGCAAGATTTCCCTGATGAATTGAAACTTAAGGTAGTATTAGACTGTGGTTGCGGGGCGGCCTCAGTGATTACGCCTTATTTATTAAGAAGGCTTGGTTGTGAAGTGGTGGCCCTGAATTGTTACCCCAGTGGTTTCTTTCCCCGTGCCGTTGAACCAATTGAAGCGAATCTGGCTGATTTAATACGGGCAACCAGGGAGTTCGGGGCTGATCTGGGTATTGCTCATGATGGGGATGCCGACCGTATGATGGCGGTGGATGACAAGGGGCGATTTATACCGGGGGATAAGCTGCTGGTGCTTTTTGCTCAGCAGGCGATGGCAAAAGATGTGATTACAACCATCGATGCTTCGATGGTAATCGATGAAATTGGTTGCAGTGTTACCCGAACTAAAGTGGGTGATATCTATGTCTCCGAGGAACTGAAAAAGGGTGGAGATTTTGGTGGCGAACCATCGGGAAGCTGGGTTTTCCCCCATAGCTCACTGTGCCCGGATGGTATTTATGCGGCGGCGCAACTGGTAGCTATCGCCCGCCGGCAGAAGCTATCGCAATTAGTTGATAGCATACCCTGTTACCCGCTGCTTCGGGGTAGTGTTGCCGGTGATGGAATAGCGGCATCGGACCTGTCCGGGCGGCTACGGGCTATGGAGTCGTTATCGGTCAGCAGTATCGATGGTATTAAGCTGAATTTTGCCGACGGCTGGCTGCTGGTTAGAGCTTCAGGCACTGAGCCCAGGGTAAGGGTAACTGCTGAGGCAAAAAGTGAGGCGCGGGTGCATCAGCTCTATGATAGCGGTGTCAGGGTAATCAAGGAGTGTATAGGGGGCAAAGAGTGAAGGCAGTTATTTTAGCCGCCGGGGAAGGGAGCCGTATGCGTCCTCTGACTTATACCCGGCCCAAGGTAATGTTACCGATAGCTAATAAGCCTATTCTGGAGCATTTGCTCATCGAGGTGAAGAAGGCTGGTATCAGAGAGTTTATCTTCATAGTGGGTTATCATGATGAGCAGGTGCGCCAGTATTTTGGTAGTGGTGAGCGGTGGGAGGTGAGCATAAACTATTGTTCCCAGCGTAAGCAATTGGGCACGGCCGATGCCATTAGAATGGCAGATGGGTTAGTCGACGGGAACTTCCTGGTTATTAATGGTGATGTCATCGTGAAGCAGAAGGATATCGCTGACCTGGCTGGCGGGCAGGATAATACCATGAGCGTGGTTGAAGTTACCGATACCAGTGGCTTAGGACTGGTGGAATTAGCCGGTGGTAAGGTAGTGCATATTTACGAGAAGGTGGAAAAGCCGCCTTCCCATACTGCTAATGCTGCTGTGTATCTGTTTACACCGCAGATATTCGATGCCATATCACGGACAGCAAAATCGCCGCGGGGAGAGTATGAAATAACCGATTCCTTACAGTTGTTGATTGACCAGGGCTGCCGCATTGCGTATCAGCCAATTGGTTACTGGCTCGACATTAGCTATCCCTGGGACCTGCTGGCTGCCAATGAATCACTAATGGCGGAGACTAAAGCTCAGAGACTGGGTCAGGTAGAAGATAATGTGATAATCAAGGAACCGGTCTCTATTGGTAAGGGTACAATAGTGAGATCAGGCTCTTATATCGTTGGTCCGGTGCTCATCGGGCAGGATTGTGATATTGGACCCAACTGCTATATCCGCCCTAGTACAGCTATTGGGGATGGGTGTCATATCGGCGCTGCGGTGGAGGTTAAGAACTCCATAATTATGAATAATACTGCCATTCCCCACCTTAATTATGTCGGCGATAGTGTTATCGGGGAAGATTGTAATCTGGGGGCGGGCACGAAGATTGCCAATCTGAAGCTGGATAAAAAGAATATAGTGGTGGGCAGGATAGATACCGGGCGGCGCAAACTGGGGGCGATACTCGGGGATGGGGTGGAGACCGGGATAAATGCCTCGATTAATGTCGGCTGTATGATTGGCAATAATACCCATATCGGGCCGGGGGCTATCGCCAGCGGCATTATTGCCCCGGGTTCTAAAATATTCTAGGGATTAACAAGGTATTAACTATGAAACAAGCTGTAATTCTAGCCGCCGGTGAAGGACAAAGGCTAAGGCCGTTTACCGTTACCAAGCCCAAGGCAATGCTTTCTATAGCTGGTAAGCCTATACTCCAGTATGTGGTTGAGGCGTTAGCCCAAAACGGTATCCGCCAGATTGTTATCGTGGTGGGCTATAAACGGGAGCAGGTGTTTGATTACATGGGCGATGGGGAGCAGTTTGGTGTTAATATAGTTTACATAACACAGGAGAGGCAACTGGGTACCGCTCATGCCCTGGCACAGGCTCAAGATGCCGTGCAAAATGAATTTCTGGTGCTGCCCGGTGATAACCTGATTAGAGCCGGTACTATTGCCAGGTTCGTGGCATCACAGCCTAATGCGGTGCTGGTGACGAAGATAGCTAACCAGGCTAGATATGGCGTGGTGATTACTGAGGACGGCAGGGTGAAGGATATTATGGAAAAGCCTAAGGAGGCTAAAGGGAATACCATTAATACCAGTATTTATGCTTTTAACCGGGGTATTTTTGACTTTATTGGTGCTAATTTAGATATTCCCGATGTCCTTAACGACCTGCTCGCCCGGGGTTACGCTATTAGTGCCCAGGAAACCGATGGTCTCTGGCTGGATGTTGTATACCCGTGGGATATCTTAAGCCTCAATGAGGCAATTCTACGCCAGATCCCGCCCAGTTTAGGGGGATCTGTCGAGGCGGGCGCTGCAGTAAAAGGGCTGGTCTCGGTGGGGACAGATACGGTGATACGGTCGGGTTCATACATAGTTGGACCGGTAGTTATCGGAGATAATTGTGAGATAGGTCCTAATGTGAGTATCCTGCCGTCGACCAGTATCGGTGATAACGTCGTTATTGCGTCATTGAGTGAGATAAAAAATAGTGTTATCGGCGATGATGTAACTATCGGACCGGGTTCGATTATACAGGACTCAGTGATTGATGATGGTTGTGTTATTAAGGGGCGCTTTACTGCCTGTAGTGGTCAAGCTGAGGTCAGGGTTAATGATGACTATCACCTCCTGGCGACGGTCGGGGCGATGCTCGGTGCCGGCTGTCACCTGGAGAGTAGCGTGGTGGCTCAGCCGGGAGTTATTCTGGGTAACTATAGCCAGGTTCAGTCCATGAAGATGATTAGTGGCAGGATGCCGGACCGGAGTCTTGTCTTTTAGTGATACTTGGGATGGAGAACTTTTATGTGTGGTATTGTCGGTTATATTGGCGATAGACAGGCTCAATCTATATTGCTTAACTGTTTAAGTAAACTGGAGTACCGGGGTTACGACTCCTGCGGCATTGCAGTAACCACCGATGGCGTTAAGGTGTATAAGGATGCGGTCAGGGTGGAGAAGCTGAGTAAGGCATCACCCCGGTTGGTGGGGACGGTAGGCATTGGTCATACCAGGTGGGCAACTCATGGTGAACCGTCTCAGGTTAATGCTCACCCTCACATTGATTGCACGGGTAAGGTTGCCGTGGTGCACAATGGCATCATTAACAACTACCGCAGCTTGAGAGAGCAGCTCATCGGTGAGGGGCACAAATTTGTCTCGGAAACCGACACTGAAGTAATACCCCATCTCATCGAGAAATACTATGATGGCAATTTAGAAGAAGCGGTAGAAACTGCCCTGCGTGATGTCGAAGGTTCTTACGCTATCATCGTGCTGAGGACGGATGAGCCGAAGCTGGTTTTTGCCCGGAAAGATAGCCCGCTAATTCTGGGACTGGGTGACCGGGAGAATTTTATTGCCTCTGATGTACCTGCGATATTGGGTTATACCGGTAGAGTTATCTATTTAGAGGATGGTGATATCGGGGTTGTTACTAAACATGACGTAAAGATTAAGAACGATGGTGCTAAGGTCACCAGGCCAGAGCACAAGATTCTGTGGGGCGTGGAAGAGGCACAGAAGGCGGGCTATGAGCACTTCATGCTCAAGGAGATTCACGAACAGCCCAGAGTGATACGGAATACCCTGGGAGAATATACCCGGGAGACCGACCCCTTAGCCGATTTGGCGGTGATGAGAGATGCCGATGCCGGAGCTGTGCTTATCTTGGGTTGTGGCAGTTCCTACTATGCTGGTCTGCTGGGTAAATACGTTATCGAAGAATTACTGGGAATGCCAGTGCGGGTTGAGGTCGCCTCTGAATTCAACTACTATAGCCATACCTTGGCCAGAACTATGGCTATTGCTATTACTCAGTCAGGCGAGACGGCCGATACCTTGAAAGCCATGAAAAAGTTGAAAGAGACGGGGTGCCGGGTAGTGGCTATTACTAATGTGGTGGGTAGCACCGCCAGCCGGATTGCCGACCAGACCATTTACACTCGGGCTGGTCCTGAGATAAGCGTGTTGGCGACTAAGACTTTGCTGGCTCAGTTCATGGTGCTGTACTGGCTAGCTCTGTCCTATTCTAAGGTAGATGCTCGAAGATTAGCCAGCTTGTTTACGGGGTTAAGACAGTTGCCGAGTAAAGTCCAGCAGGTGCTGGATAGTGAGTCTAAGATTATGGAATGTGCTCAATATCTGTCTAAGTTTGAGCATATCTTCTTCATTGGTAGGGGCAAAAACCTGCCGGTAGCTCTGGAGGGGGCACTTAAGTTGAAGGAAGCTGCCTATGTTCATGGCGAAGGTTTTGCTGCCGGCGAGATTAAGCACGGTCCCCTTGCCTTACTCAGTCGCCAAACCCCGGTCATCGCTATTGTCGCCAGGGATAATACCTATGAGGTTATGCTGAGCAATATCAGGGAAATCAAGGCTAGGGGGTCACCCCTGATAGCGCTGGCGGAAGAGGGGGACGAGGCTATCGGGGAACTGGCTGATTCGGTCATTGCCGTGCCCAAGGTTGATGCCCTGTTTTCACCGGTAGTTAATATCGTTGCCTTACAGCTACTTGCCTACTATACTGCCAAAGAGAGGGGTTGCCCCATAGACTTCCCACGGAACCTGGCTAAAAGTGTAACTGTAGAGTAGGCAGATAGGGTTTTATAGGCAACGGGACATTACCTGACTTCTTATCTAGCGCTGGCGGTGGACTGGTTACAGACCTTGACAGGTCAGCGAGTGGGGGGTTAATATAGCCGAAGTATTGTCATTATTTTGCGGGTCAGGGAGGTAATAAAGTGGCTGAAGCCGAGAAAAAAGCAGTGACTCTAGGGATGAGAGAAGCCTATCCTTATGGTGGTATGCGCATTGCCGATGTCCTTAAGGAACAGGAAGTGGAAGTAGCCTTTGGCGTGCATGGCGGTCACATCTGGGCTATGGTGGATGCCATCAGTAATGCCGGTATCAAAATAGTAACTGTGCGTCATGAGCAGGCGGCGGTCTATGCTGCCGAGGCTTACTCTAAGGCAACTGGTAAAGTCGGCGTCGCCTTTGCCACGGTGGGACCCGGTGTAGCCAACACGGTGAGTGCCATGCAGCAAGCCTACATCAGCTGTTCGCCGGTGATTGCTCTCTTTGGTGCGGTGGCTCCGATAAACGAGCGAATGTATGCCATTCAGCCATCCTATGTTATGGATTTGATGCGGCATATCACCAAGTGGTCACAGAGGCTGACTACTCTCGGGCAGATTAAACATTCACTTACCGAAGCCTTTAAAGATGCTCAATCATATCCTAAGGGTCCCGTAGCGCTGGAGTTTGATTTTACCGGTACTCTGGGCAGGGAGCCGGTGGGGCGGAGGCCGCGTGACTTTTACTATGTCCCGAACTGGCGCAAGGGAGTGACGGCAACACCCTTTACCTTACCGGGAGCTGACCCCGAGGCGGTGGAACAGTGCGTACGCGCCATTTATAAGGCGGAGCGGCCGGTGCTCTATGCCGGGGATGGTGTTCACTGGTCAGATGGCTCTAAGGAGCTGATAGAGTTCGCTGAACTGGCTCAGGTATCGGTGTGCGGTCGGAGGATGGGGCGGGGATCTATGCCCGAGGTTCACCCTCAGTGCTTTAGCTCTCAGGCGGGGCGCAAGGTTCTGTCAGAATCCGACCTTTTCGTAGGTCTGGGTCTTAAGATAGGCTTTGCCGATGGCTTCGGCGCCGGTTGGCCGGGACGAATCATCCAGATTAACGAGTCACCCCAGCATATCTGGCCTTTCCTGCCTACCGAGCTAGCTGTAATAGCCAGCCCGCGGGTAATGCTGCGTCAGATGATTGACTATGTTAAAGCCAACGGTCTGAAACCCCAGCCGTCTAAGGCGGAGTGGATCAAAAAGGTTCATGAAGTGCAAGTCTCCGGCTATCAATCCCGGGTGAAGATGGCGATGAAGTACCAGAAGCACACACCGGTGCACTATGGATACCTGGCTAAAGTTGTCTGGGATGTAGCTGAGGAACTTTATCAGGGCCGGAACCGTGTCATTATTGATGGCTTCACCATTTCAGACTATATGCCGGCTTTCATTCAAACCCGCTATTCCGGGCAGGTTATGGATTCCTCGGAACAGGCAGGTGTCGGTCACGGTGTGGGTATGGCTATCGGGGCTGCTTTTGGTGACCCGCAGGCAAGGAAGCAACCGGTTCTGGTCTTGATGGGCGATGCCGGTATGGGTCTGGCGGGTATGGATTATGAGACAGCTCTGAGGTACCATTTACCTATTGTCTACATCGTTACCGAGAATGGTGGTTGGATGGGTAGTATGAAGTATTCTCACTATGGCCCCAACTGGCAGGCGCTCGGTGAGCAGGACCGGGAGTATGGCTCCGATTGTCTGCCTGGCATCAGGTACGACAAGCTGACTGATGTCTTTGGCGGTCATGGCGAGTACGTTGAACGACCGGAAGATATAAAGCCAGCACTGGAAAGGGCCTGCCGGGCGGCTGAGCAAGGCAAGACGGCTATAGTTAATGTTAAGATGGATGCCAGAGTGGCTAACCGTCAGGTATTCACGGTAGACTACCAGCATTCCTGGCTACATATCCCCTGGGATAAACTGCCGCCATGGGGCCAGGCGTTAAGACGCAATCTGGTACGTGGCTTACCCTGGGACCAGGCGGGTGTTCCACCGATGCCGATGCCTGACCCCTGGGAGCCTGTAGGCGACGAGTTGCCCAAGACCTAGTGCCAGAGCAATCCGGCAAATTAGCTGATTACAGATTCTCGTCAGTATCGTCGGGTATTGATGGTATGTTGGCGTTGGCTGAAGGTTATCGAGGTTTATAACCGAATTAAGCAGAACATTGCTTTGGATATAATGGCGGAAGTGATATAGCTTAAGAGGAGGAAAAAATGGCAGCAGTGACGGGGGCGCAGATTGTCGCCCGAATTATGAAAGAGGAAGGGATAGAGTGGCTGGCGGGTATTCATGGCGGTAATGTCTTTGAGTTGCTCAAGGCAACCGATGAACAAAACATAAAGATGATCCACACGCGGACTGAGCCGTCGGCCATTTTTCTTTGCGATGGTTGGAGCAAGGCTTCCCGCCGCCCTGCAGTAGCTTTTGCCTTCGGGCCCCCCGGGACACTAAATATGGTGGGAGCTATGGCACACTCCTATATGACACGCAGTCCGGTGGTTCTCATCGGTGGGGGACGCTCCGCATCGCAGGATACCTGGACACACCATCGGTTGGACTGGGAAGCGGAGGCATTCAAGCCGGTGACCAAATGGTCAAAGCATATCCTTGACTGGAGCACTGTTGCCTATCATTTCCAGAGGGCGTTACGGGATTCGGTGACTTATCCACAGGGGCCGATTTTCCTGGAGTTGCCCGGTGATATTCAGACTGAGGTAAGGGACGAGGGTGAGCAGGCGGGTTATTTAGCCAGCACGCAAAGTGCCGTTATCGATAGAGAAGCGAGCCCGGCAGCGATAGAGAAGGCGGTGCGTCTTCTCTTGGAGGCCAAACACCCGATAGTGATAGGCGGTAACGGTGTCTGGTGGGCGCAAGCCACCGAGGAGTTTAAGGAATTTGTCGAGTTGCTGCAGATTCCGGTCGGAACCAGGGAGATGGCGCGTGGAGCAGTCGCCGAGGACCATCCTCTGGCTTTTCGTGGCAGGTATGCCGGACCTCTAATGGCTAACGCGGATGTGGTTGCCATGTTTGGGCTGCTGATGACCGGTTTGGAGGCCAATGGTCAACCCCCTCTTTATAAGCATAAAGAGGTGAAGTATATTATGGTATCGGAAGGTACGGAAGACCTGGATGCCCGCATGCCTACTGAAATCAGAATACTGGCCAGCCCCAAGCGGGTTTTACGGCAGATGATTGATTGTGCCAAAGACATCATGAAAGGGCCGCCTGATAGAAGCGAGTGGCTGGGGACATTAACCCGGTACAAAACGAATTACCAGAAGCAGCAGCGGGCAGAGGCAGAGAAAGTGTGTGATGCGAAACCCATCAATCCCCATTGGCTGGCCCAGGTAGCCGCAGATTTCCTGGATGACGATGCCACCATTATTATCGACTCCTTTATGTTTGGCGGGTTTATGCCTAACCGCTATACCGCTAAGTTTGCCGGTCATGTCCTGGATGCCGGGATGATTATTGGGGTCGGTCATTCCGTGGGGATGGGGTTGGGTGTCCAACTCGCCAGGCCGGGTAAGCAAGTTCTGGGGCTATTGGGTGACGGTGGTTTTGGGATTACCGGTGCCGACCTGGAGACGGCGGCCCGCTATAAGCTGCCGGCGGTCTGGCTCCTTTACAATAACAGTGGCTGGATGAACACCACGATGCAGAGCCCGGACTACAACTACCGGTTGAGTCTACACATTAAGGATTCCTTTGGTATGTTGAAAGACATTCGCTATGACAAGATAGTTGAAGAAATGGGCTGCCATGGTGAGTTTGTGACTGAGCCAACGGAAATCCGTCCGGCTCTGGAGAGAGCCTTTAATTCGGGGAAGCCGTCACTAATTAATGTTATTCCTGATGATAGGGTTGTTCCTCCATTTTTGATTCAGGGACGGTTGCGCGCACCAACTCCGCCTCCCCAACGACCGAAACCTGTGAGCGCGTAAAAGCCGTTTATCCGGTCTCGATACCGATGTTTTGAGGTATCTTACCTTACTCCGGCTGGTAGGTCGGGGTAAGGTAAGATTGTTTTCGACCCCACGGTTCCGTGCATTCTCCATACTGCTCCCTCTTTATTTACCGGGAAAAAGCACATAGATTGTTTATCAAGATACTCACTCCCCTTCATTGACAGTCAATCCAGTATTAGTTTAACCTAACAATATAGTCGATTTCAGGTATCATACCTTGTAAAGGGATTTATCGGGGGGGATTATGGCTGGACCCTTGGCTGGGATTAAGGTGCTCGACCTGACCCGTGTGCTTGCCGGGCCCTATGGCACTATGATTCTGTGTGACCTGGGGGCGGAGGTTATCAAGGTGGAAAGACCCGGGGTGGGGGATATTGGCCGCGGCAACGGTCCCTTTCTTGATGGTGTAAGCTCGTATTTCCTGGGACTCAACAGGGGCAAGAAGAGTATTACGGTGGATTTGGCGACTGACGGGGGGAGGCAGCTGATTCTACGCCTGGTCCAGCACTGTGACGTCTTAGTGGAAAACTTCGTGCCCGGGGATATGAAAAAGTTCGGGCTTGATTATGATGCCGTCAGCCAGCACAATCCCCGAATAATCTACGCTTCCTGCTCCGGCTTTGGCCAGACCGGCCCCTATGCCGGTAAACCAGCCCTGGATGTTGTCGTTCAGGGGATGGGGGGAATAATGAGCGTAACCGGGCAGGAGGGGGGACCCCCGGTCAGAGTCGGAGCTTCTGTTGGCGATATTGCGGCTGGTATGTTTCTCTGTATCGGTGTCCTGGCCGCTCTGCAGGAGAGGGAGAGAAGCGGTCGGGGGCAGCGGGTAGATGTGGCCATGATGGATTGCCAGATAGCTTTACTGGAGAACGCTTTCGCCCGCTATTTCGCTACCGGTGAAGTGCCCAGGGCCCTGGGTAGCCGACACGCTCTTTTCACCCCCTTCCAGGCTTTTGCTACTAAAGACGGATACGTTGTCGTGGCTATTATCGGAACGGAGTGGCCCTTATTCTGCGCCGTGCTCGATATTGTGGAGTTTATTGATGACCCCAGATTCCAGAGCAGCGAGTTGCGTACTAAACATTACTCGGTGCTTCAGCCGGTATTAGAGCAGCGGATGAAAACCAAAACTACGCAACAGTGGTTGGTGGAACTGGAGCAAGTGGGAATCCCCTGTGGGCCCATCAATACCATTGATATCGTTGCTACGCATCCCCAGACCCAGGCCAGAGAGATGGTGGTCGAGGTTCCGCACCCTACTCTGGGCAAGGTAAAACTGATAAATAGCCCGATAAAATTGTCCCGCACTCCTTCTCAGGTGGCTCAGCCCAGCCCGGAACTGGGAGAGCACACCGAAGAGGTAATGACTAAATGGCTTGGTCTGGACGAGGATGAGGTCGAGAAACTGCGACGCTCCGGGTCTATCTGAGTTAAGTATGGGCATTACGATTAGTGATATTAAAAGAGCCATAGCGGCTAACGGTGATGTATCCGCTTATGCTCGATTCTGGCATCAGGCGCTGGGTAACCCATCTGTCCCCAGCCTATCCTCACTGGAGGGCCTCGCAGATTTGCCGGACGCTGTGGAGTGGCTCCAGTCCGTCGATGAGAGTCTGGCACTACTGGTGGCAGACTGGGCCGAACAGCGAGATAATCGGCCGTTACCCTCAGCAAATGTAGAGCTTACCCTCGTTGGTCTTGCCCCCTATGGCCGTAATGTAGGACCCTATTTAGAGCACATTATCGATGAGGTTAGACCGGATATTATTGCCCTGGATATTTCCCCCTTAGATTTGAGCGCTCATTTGCTTTATTCATTTAGCCTGCCTTGTGCCATTGGTCTGCCTGTCAGAGGCGATATCTTATCCCGGGAAGGTAGGGAGTTCTATACCAGTGAGGACTTTCATCCGGGCAACACATACGAGACCGCCATCATCAAAAGCTGGCTGGGTAAAACCCCGTTATTAGCTGTCGGCGTGCCTCAGCTTAAGCTCAAATATGTGGGGATGGACTTCGAAATGGGGTACCTGGATGAGACCATTATTGACCGGGAGATGTCCAAAGCCAGCGTGCTGGCAGCTTATCAGTCCCTCGATGCCAGCCTGAGTGCTGTTAGCAGACTGGAGGATGGCGACAAGATGACACGGGATGTTTCGCAGAGTCTCTTAAAAACTGTGGGCAGTAAAATGAGAGAAATTCTGGTTGAAGACGCCTGCTATATTGCCAGCCGGCTGGGGCAGATAGCCACTTACTCCAGTAGCCGGGGAGAGAAGGCCAGGCTCATGGCAATAATCGATATTACACACTATTCCGATGTGGGCTATGTTCTCGGCTTGCTGAAGCAGGGAGTTACGGATGAGGTCTATGTTCCGCCCAAAGGCTATGCCCCGTCTACCGCCCTGGTACTGGTGGATCGGGACCCGGCTAAACTCAATGAGATGGTGGTTGACCGGGCGCCAGATTCGAACCTGACGCAGAAACTTTTTCACCGTGAATTTGACCGGCTGATTAAAAGTAAGGACAGTGAAATCCTGGAGCCAGCCGAGGTGGACAGGCTGATAGCCGGGATTGTCAGCCGAACCAGGACTCATCCCGATATTGCCCGTGGTGCCAGTGTCCGGGGCACCATTGCCTTCAGGGAAGTGGTGCAGGGTCTTACCGAAATGCAGCATGGTCTGACCCGCGATACCATTAACCGGGCGGCACTGATTACTTTGCCCCCCAGAATTTTGGGCAGGCAAAAAGGTAATGAAACAGCCATAGTCAGTGACATTACTAAAGAAGTTCTTTATGACATACGTTTTTCCAGGGTAAGAGATGCCGCGGCATCACCTACAGCTCTGGACTGGTTATCCACCGGAGATATCGTGGCAGGGCTGAATAATCTGAGGCCGCTTTCCCCGGGACAGAGCCAGGCACTAACTAATAAAGAACTGCCGACGATAATAGCCCCATCGGGTACAAACCAGGAGATGCTCAAACACCTTGAATCTATGAAGTTCCTGAAAAAGGGAGACTCAAATCGCTACTCTTTTACCCGAAAGGCAGTTGAATACCTGATGGAGGCACTGGAGCAGAAGTTGCGGTCGGGCTCAATAACTGCGGAGGAATATAAGCGGGAAAAAGACCGGCTGATGGCAATGTTGCCCGGCGCCTCACCGCCCCAGTTCAAAATGTCAGCCCGGGAGCTGGCTAATACCGTAATGGAGTTGATGGATGCTCAGGACAGGCAGTGGAGTGCCGAGATGAGTTTTGAGCGAATGCATATTTACTACCACATCAAGGCTAACGGTGGGCAGGAGGAGCTGAGCCCGCAGAAACGGGATTACTACGGACTCAGAACGCTTATCGACGACCTGGAGAACCAGGGCATACTCCGGGCGACCGACACACCTAATGGCTTTACACTGACCGGTGAAGCACTGGATATGCTTCTGGAATACCTGGTAGCCAGGGTGCCGGGGGGACGGGGGCGGCGTAGCCCCCGGGATTTGGGTAAGATGCTGGTTCCCGAGCGTAAGCCTGAGATACGCCGATATAGCTCAGGTGACCTCTTTCGCGATATATCGGTGCGGCATACGCTTAAGCAAATCGCCCGGCAGAAGAAAGACCTGTCCCATGTTACCAAGAGCGATTTCCGGGTGTTCACGAAACAGCAGCGTAAATTGCAAACGGACATAGTGCTCTGTCTGGATACCAGTGCTTCCATGGGGTCACAGCACAAATTAATGTATGCCCGGCTGGCGGCTACGGGACTGGCTAAAGCCGCTATCGAAAACGGGGATAGAGTGGGTGTGGTTACTTTTGACAATTTGGGACAGACTACGATACCATTAGCGGATAAGAATAAGGAGGCTATCATCGATTATATTATGGGACTGAGCGCCCGGGGCAATACTAATATCGGGGACGGCATAAAATGCGCCAGTCAGCTCTTGTCACGGAGCCGGGGTCACAACCAGAAACATATTTTAATCATCACTGACGGTCAACCCACGGCTATTTCGGAACGAGATTTTACCCAGCTCAAGGCAGTACCGGAAAAGGACTTGACGGAAGCATCGGCTCTACTGGAAACCAGAAAGGCAGTAGCCAGAGGGATAAAAGTCTCTGTCATTCATATTGCCAATAGCAATGAAGCCAGTGGTGAGTTCGTTAGAAACATTGCCCGCAGCGGACGGGGCAAAGTCCGCCGTATCAGTAGTCCTGAGGACCTGGTCACGGTCTTGCGCTAAAAGTAGACGATGGCTCTTATTTAACTAGATTGAGGAGACTTGAAGGTGGAATTACGGGAAGAGTTACGCCGCTCGGTACTGGCAATGCTAAAAGCCAAACAGGACCCTCTCGATGGCTTTTATGCCGCCGAGGATACTAAAGAGGCTATCCTGGCAGTGATGATATCGGGTCGGCACCTGCTGTTGGAGGGCCCGCCGGGCACGGGTAAGACAACCCTGGCTAAAATCCTGGCCAGTCGCTTGGACTCGATGCCGGCGGTTGAGGGCTGCCGTTATAATTGCGACCCCCAGTCTCCTCAGTGCCCGGATTGTCTTGCCCAGAGAACCGGGCCGGGGGTGGTGACAATTCCCGGTAATGAGCGCTTTATCCGGGTGCAAGGCTCACCCGAGCTTATGCCTGAGGACATGCTGGGGGATATCGATCCGGTAATCGCTATGCAGTGCGGTATTCACGACCCGCGGGCTTTTACACCCGGTCGAATTCAGCGTGCCCACCGCAAAATACTGTTTATCGATGAATTAAACCGAATCCCGGAGAGGACGCAGAATACGCTCATTCAGGTGCTGGAGGAGAGGACAACCACCATTGCGGGCTTTGATATTACGATTCCGGTTGATACTGTTGTTATCGCCACGCAAAACCCGGAAGAGTTTGCGGGTGTCGACCGCATATCAGAGACGCTGGGTGACCGTTTTGAGCGGGTGCGGATTGGCTATCCGACGGCGGAGCAGGAGGAGACTATCCTGAAACGCTATGCCCGAAAGTACGGGGGTGTCCGTTTTGCTACCAGACTTTTCCCGGATGTAGTCAGGATATCCCAGGCTACCCGGGACACGGAAGATATCTCGCGCCCGGCCAGTGTCCGTGCCAGCCTGGCAACTTTTGAGCAGGCACAGGCAATAGCTCAGCTCAAGGGCAGGAACCGCGTTAACCGGCAAGATATTGAGAAAGCTGCCGTCATCAGTTTGCAGGGTAGGGTGGAGGTATCACCAAGCAGCCAGTATTATGATAACCCCGAGGCTCTGTTTCGACAGATAATCCAGAGGAGTTTGCAGGGTGAGTGAAGTCGGCCCGGATTCTCTGTCCGGGTAAAAAGGAGGAAAGCAATGACCGGTGGATATATGGGCAAGGTCCTATTCGTCAACCTTTCGACCAGGGAAATCAAGGAAGAAGCTCCGGACGAGAAGTTGTACCGGGATTTCATCGGGGGCTATGGCATCGGGGCGAGGATGCTTTTCAGCCGCCAGAAGGCGGGGGTGGACCCGCTGGGCCCGGAGAATATACTGGGTCTGGTTACCGGACCTCTCACCGGGACGCCGGCGGCAATGGGTAGCCGCTATGTCGCCGTGGCTAAATCGCCGCTCACCGGGGGCTGGGGTGATGCCAATTCGGGGGGTGATTTCGGGCCTTACCTAAAGTTTGCTGGCTACGATGCTGTTTTCTTTAACGGGATAGCCGACAAACCGGTTTATCTCTTTATAGATAACGGTAAAGCCGAGCTGAGAGATGCTGCTCACCTCTGGGGTAAGGATGCTTATGAAACGGAGGATATGCTGAGGACCGAACATGGTCGGCAAACTTATGTCTCTTGTATCGGTCAATCCGGGGAGAAACTCTCCCTCATCTCTTGCATTATCACCAAGAGAGGTGCGGCGGCCGGGCGTTCGGGTCTAGGGGCGGTGATGGGTTCCAAAAAGCTTAAGGCGGTGGCGGTAAGAGGAAATCAGAGGGTTCCTATCGCCGATAAGGCAAGAGCTGACCGGCTGAGAAGAGAGCATATCGCTGCCTTGCGGGCGGTGCAGTTCAGAGGACAATCATTTTTCGAGCGATTCAGTAAATATGGTACCGGTGGTAACGCAAATCAATCGGCGCACAGTGGTGATACCCCGGTGAAGAACTGGGGTGGTGTCGGCGTCGTTGATTTTCCGGATGTTTCGGGGCTTACCGGTGATATAGTCATAGCCAACAAGGACAAAGGCGAAAGCTGCTGGCATTGCGCCCTGGGTTGTCAGGCCCTTCTGAAGGAAGGCAAGGGTGAGTATAAGTACCAGGCAGGCGCTCGCCGGCCGGAATATGAGACCCTGGCCTCTTTTGGAGCAATGTGTCTCAACAATAACGCTGAGTCTATCGCCATGGCTAATGATATCTGCAACCGCTACGGACTGGATACCATCTCCGCCGGTGCTGCTATTGCCTTCGGTATCGAGTGCTATGAGAATGGTCTTATCACTAGAGAAGATACCGGTGGCATCGAGCTGAGATGGGGTAACCATCAAGCCATTGTTGCCATGACCGAGAAGATGGCTAATAGGGAAGGCTTGGGTGATATCCTTGCCGACGGCGTCAAGGTCGCTGCCGAGAGGATAGGTAAGGGAGCCGAAGAGTATGCGGTGCATATCGGTGGACAGGAACTGGGTATGCATGACCCGAGGCTCGTTCAACCGGGCCAAACCCCGGCTGCCCGCTATCAGATGGACGCTACCCCGGGTCGGCACACCCAGGGTTTTGGTCCTACCGGCTTCCGTGGGCATGTCATTAATGCTGCAGGGCTGTGCATGTTTGGCTATCTTAGCGGGGAAGCGTTTAATCAATATATAGCGGGGTTTATGAGTTCCGTAACCGGCTGGGAACGTCCCATGGAGGAACTGCTCAAGTGCGGCGAGAGGATTGCCAATATCAGGCATGCTTTTAACCTGCGCGAGGGTATCAATCCCATTCAGTTATCTGTGAACCCCAGGATAATCGGTCTACCTCCGCAGACCGAGGGTCCGCTGAAAGGGGTAACGTCTGACATCGAGACTCAGGTCAGGGATAATCTCAAGGCACTGGACTGGGATCTGGTTACGGCCAAGCCCAGTAAGAAGAAACTGCTGGAACTGGGACTGGATGATGTTGTCAAGGTGCTTTATCCCTAGGCAAATCGCTCATCGGGCAGGGGGCACTATCCTTAGACCTGGTAAGAAATAAAAAAAGGAGGCAAGCTATGGCAGGGGGATACATGGGCAAGATTCTATTCGCCAACCTTTCGACCGGGGAAATCAAGGAAGAAACGCCGGACGAGAAACTGTATCGTGACTTTATCGGGGGCTACGGTATCGGGGCGAGGATACTCTTCAGTCGCCAGAAGGCGGGAGTGGACCCACTTGGCCCTGAGAATATACTGGGTCTGGTTACAGGGCCTCTCACCGGGTCGCCGGCGCCAATGGGTTGCCGCTATATCGCCGTGGCTAAATCGCCGCTCACCGGGGGCTGGGGGGATGCCAATTCAGGGGGGGATTTCGGGCCTTATCTTAAGTTTTCCGGTTACGATGCCGTTTTCTTTAACGGGATAGCCGATAAGCCGGTTTATCTCTTTATCGACAATGGTAAAGCTGAATTAAGAGATGCCGCTCACCTCTGGGGCAAGGACTCTTATGAAACCGAGGATATGCTGAAGGCGGAACATGGTCGGCAATCCCAGGTTTCTTGTATCGGTCAGTCCGGGGAGAAGCTCTCTCTCATCTCCTGCATTATTACAAAGAGAGGTGCGGCGGCCGGACGTTCGGGCCTGGGGGCGGTGATGGGTTCCAAAAAGCTCAAGGCAGTGGTAGCAAGAGGAGACCAGCCGGTTCCTATCGCCGATATTGAAACTGCTAATCGGTTAAGGAGAGAGCATATTGCCGAGTTGCGGACGGCCCAGTTTCGCGGGCACCCATTCTGGGAGCAGCGCAAGAAATACGGCACCGGCGGACATGCCGATGAATCGGCGCACAGTGGTGATACCCCGGTAAAGAACTGGGGTGGCGTTGGTGTCGTTGACTTTCCTGACCCCTCAGGGCTTAGGGGTGATCTGGTGATAGCCAATAAGGACAGAGGTGAGAGCTGCTGGCATTGTCCCCTGGGTTGCCAGGCAATTCTGAAAGAGGGTAAGGGCGAATATAACTATCCAGCCGGTACTCGCCGGCCGGAGTACGAGACTCTAGGCTCTTTCGGAACGATGTGTCTCAACGATAACGCTGAGTCAGTAGCCATGGCCAATCACATCTGTAATGCCTACGGACTGGATACTATCTCGGCTGGCGCTACTGTTGCCTTTGCCATCGAGTGCTATGAAAATGGTCTTATCACCAGAGAAGATACCGGTGGTATCGAGTTAAGGTGGGGTAACCACCGGGCGATTATTGCCATGACTGAGAAGCTGGCTAAGCGGGAGGGACTGGGTGATATCCTGGCTGATGGCGTAAAGGTGGCGGCAGAGAAAATCGGCCGGGGAGCCGAAGAGTATGCAGTGCATATCGGGGGACAGGAACTGGGGATGCATGACCCGAAGCTGTCTCGTGCCGGTACGCCCAGTGCTGCCCGTTACCAGATGGCGCCCACCCCCGGTCGGCATACCCAGGGTTTTGGTCCCAGTGGCTTCCGCGGGAATGTGGTTAATGCTGCCGGGCTGTGTACTTTCGGTTACAATAATGTAGACCCCAATAAATATATCGTCGGCTTTCTGAGTTCTGTGACCGGCTGGGAACGCTCGATTGATGAACTGCTTAAGTGTGGTGAAAGGATTGCCAATATCAGGCATGTTTTTAACCTGCGCGAGGGTATCAATCCTCAAGAATGGAAGGTAAATCCCAGGATACTTGGCACATCTCCGCAGACCGAAGGGCCGCTGAAGGGGATAACGGCCGACCTTGAGACTCAGGTCAAGGATAACCTCAAGGCACTGGATTGGGATTTGGTCACAACCAGGCCCAGTAAGAAGAAGCTGCTGGAACTGGGGCTGGATGATGTTGTTGAAGTACTGTATCCTTAGGCAAATCTCCAGGCGCTGGTGGTAAAGCAGCGAGGGGTACCGGGCTATGATTAAGTGCGTTGTTGAGATGTTTGGCTTGCCCCGTCAGGTAACCGAGGTGCGGGGGGTGGAAGTTGGGCTGAATGATGGGGCGAGCCTGGGAGATGTTATTGCCGCGCTGAGGCATGAAATTCCGGCTCTGGAGGGACCGGTTATTCGTGCCGGGGAAGACCGGCTTCTGGAGCATTACGCTTTCAATGTCAACGGAAGTTTTTACTTTGCTGACGGAGATGTGCAGCTTAAGGACGGTGATTTTGTTTTGCTGCTTACCCTGCCTACCGGGGGGTGATGTTTTGCTAATGGGCTTTGTATCAAATGTCATTCTGAGGAGTGAGGCGACGAAGAATCTGGGGGTGGGCGGAGCATAGCATGCATGTCCCCACCCCTCCCAGACCCTTCGCTACGCTCAGGGGGACAACAAGAAGCACTTTTGATATAAGGTATTTTTAAGGAGAGGCGGATTGAGGGGGTGAGGTTACTTAATAAGAACCTAAAGGATGAGGGGTTGCTAAAAATCTTCTACACTTGTCGGGTTGTCATCGTTATTGAGGAGGAAGGATATGACTATCGAACTTACTGAACTAGCTAATCTTATCAAGAGCAGGCGGTCTATTCGTGCCTGGCAAGACAGGGCAGTCTCTGCGGACTTGCTGTCACAGGCCATCGAGATAGCTACCTGGGCGCCAAACGGAGGTAATCAGCAAAACTGGCGTTTTTACATTATTTTAAATCGAGATACCATCAAAGCTATCGCCGATGCCGTGCAGTCCAGCGCTGACCAGGTAGCCTCCTGGACGGAAGCTATGCCAGGCAGTGCTACTGCCGGGAGCGGCCGGAGGGCGAGCTTCTTCCGGAATGCGCCGGCAGCTATTGCCGTAGCGGCGGCCCAGTACCAGTCGGCGGTGGACGAGGTTTTAGTTGCTCATGAAAAAACTGACCGTCTTGCCGGTCAGATACGCCAGTGGCGCAATATAGCTGATAGCCGTATCCAGTCGGTAGCCTCGGCGATTGCCTATTTACTATTAATCTTGCACCAGATGGGTTTGGGAGCAGTCTGGATGACAGGTCCCATGCAGGCTAAGGAAGAGATAGAAAAGCTGCTGCGGGTGCCTCCGGAGATTGATATCGTTGCGTTTATACCTGTTGGTTATCCGGCGGAAAGTCCGGTTACCCGGGGGCGCCGGGCTGTGGGCGAAGTTAGTGAAGTTGTGCGGTAGCACTTAATTATCCCTTTCGCCAAAGAGCACCGTGCCCAGTCTGACGATATTAGCTCCCTCCTCCAGGGCAATCCGGTAAGAATTGCTCATTCCCATTGAGAGATACTTCATCTCAATATTGGGCAAATTAAGCTGCTTAATCTCTTCAAATATTTTTTTCGTTGCCACAAAATAAGGTCGCGAAGCTTCGGGGTTGCCCTGACGAGGCCCCATCGTCATCAGCCCCATTACTCTTATCCGGGGTAAGGTAGCCACCTCTCTGACTAAGGGCTCAATGTTCTCCGGCAGTACGCCTGCTTTCTGCTTTTCACGGCCACTGTTAACCTCAATTAATACCGGCATTATTTTGTTAATCTGGGCACACCTTTTATCAATTTCCCGGGCTATTTCCATAGAATCAACGGTCTCTATCATATCGAAGAATTTTACCGCTTTGGTTGCCTTATTTTTTTGCAGATGTCCGATGAAATGCCACTTCACCCTGTTGCCGATGACCCCATAGGCTCTTTCTGCTTCCTGTACATAGTTTTCCCCGATAATCTTTATCCCAGCCTCCACCGCCTCGAGGATTTCTTCCGGTTGCCTCGTCTTGGCCGCGGCGACTAATTGAACCCCATCTGGCAGTTCACTCAATATCCGGCTGATGTTTTGCCTGGCTTGCATAATTAAATTTCCCCACCGCTAGTTGTCAACTTTAAGAAAAGATTATAGCAGTAAGTATGAATGTTTTCCACATCATGCTATGATGGCACAGGTAACCGTAGCCTTAAGAAAAGAGAGAACCTGTAATCTCCTTGACTATTGTCTCTGAATATATGAAAATGAAGCTGCCATTGGCAACAAGCCGACTGTTAGACCTCACCATTACACTGAGGCAGCAGGCAGGATACAATTTAGCCATAACGTCGGGGTGTAGCGCAGCCTGGTAGCGCACCTGAATGGGGTTCAGGTGGTCGACGGTTCAAATCCGTCCACCCCGACCATAGGCACCAAAGAAAGCCGTTGGCGCACCTGATTCACCAAAATGATCATAGGTGGCTGAATCTAACACAGACCACCTGAACCGACAGAAAATGGCGGGTCCGCAAAATGATCAATGGTTACTACATTACGCACAGGAGCAAATCTAGGTACTTCGCTTAAATCCTTAGCTACTGGTTTCGTGCTCACGAAGCAGACTGAGGGTAAGAGTGCCAGAACGGTTGAATACTATCGGGACAATCTCAGGAGATTTCTCTGGTACGCCGAGCAGCAAGACTGGTCTGACGATGTTAGGCTTCTCACTCAATGGCATGTCAAACAATTCCTAGGCTACGTGGGCAGTAGTACAGATCGTTGGGGGCTTAACGGCAATGGTAGCGAGAGTTCTAAAACAGTTGCATCATACTCCACGGTACGGCATTACTTTGTTGTCCTTACATGCTTCCTTCGATGGATTGTCTCTGAGGGGTTTCTTTCCGAAAACCCTATAGCCAATGTGCATGTTTCGAAGTCGACGCCAAAGGTTATCACACCGTATTCTGCTGATGAAATCAGCAGAATGCTGGAAGTGTGTGACCGAGACTTCGCCCATAATGCGAAGTTCCTGGGAAGCCGGAATCGAGCAATGATATTGATACTGTTAGATACTGGGGTCCGGCTTTCCGAGCTAGTAGGTATGCAGGTTGATCATGTTAACACGGAAAGCGGCGAATTCAAGGTACTCGGTAAAGGGAGGAAAGAGCGGGTCGTCAGGATGGGGAAAGTCACCCGTAAGGCGCTCTGGAAGTATATGGTTTATCGCTCGAACGATGCTGGGTCCTTGTGGTTGACTGAAGAGGGTAAACCGATAGAGAACCGGGGCGTACAGGCTTGCATTAATGTCCTGAAACGTAGGGCGAGCATAAGTGGGGGTGGCTCGGTGCACCGTTTCCGTCATTCTTTCGCCCTCAACTTCTTGAGAGCAGACCGAAACGTCTTTAACCTTCAGTACCTTCTCGGTCATTCTGACCTGGATATGGTAAGAAGGTACACTTCTGCCCTGGGGATGGAAGATGCTCTGAAGGCACATGAGAAAGCCAGTCCCGTAGACCTGCTTGGGATAAGGTGAGAATGGTATGCCAAGACTGAATTATCATCGAACAACTAAGGGTGATGCGATAAATGCTCTTTTAGCTATCTACCGGAGCACACCAGAATTCCTCAAGGAATCAGAGGAGGTTCGCAAGCCGTATTGGATACTCATCCAGAGATATGCCGGGGATATGCTGGAATATGGGGTGGAATCTGGGAAGTCTCTGTCACAAGCCTATCAAGACTTGATGGATTACTACAAAGGTGGCAAAGATCCCTTTCCGGCTGAAAGATTCAGCTACATGGTCGAGTTGCAGCCCTATGTCGAGGCGTTAAGAGAGTTGGCATATAAGTGGAAACTGCGGGCACCGTGGGGCGTGCTTGTTCTGTTCTTGCACGATGTTTTCGATGTACTCCTGTCCGCAGGATTACCAAGAGAAGTAGACTTGTCATTGGAGGAATTTGATAGCCTATACCCTTGGCCAGCGCCTGCTCCTCCGCTTGAGCTAAGGGTGCCAGCTTGGGCAATGATTGTCCTCGGGCGAAGACAAGTTCTGAAGGAAATCAGACTGCGACTGCGGCAATACGAACGTTCTTTGAAAACGGCAGGGCTCAAAGAGTATCCCAGTTCATTGGAGAAACATGCTCGCTGGTGGTATGAACATTACGTTAATGGCGCACAGTATCCCGAAATTGAGAAGCGGTATCAAGATGAGGTTGGTTCGGAGAGCATTAAAAGAGCTGTGTGGAATTTCTCACGATTGATAGGAGTTAAAGTGAAGTCCTAACTGATTCATTCTAAATCCACAGACATAGAACAAAGCAAGCGGTAGACTTCTTAATAGAGTCTACCGCTTGCTTTTTGTGTTTTATATGAGCATTAGCGTCGTTGAAGCCGGTCGGAAAGGTGGATTTGCGGTCCTGAGCAAAAAGGGACCCACCTTCTATTCTGAGATCGGTAGGAAGGGACAACAAGAGATGCGCAGGAAGCATCCGGGTATGGCGTCAGAGTGGGGAAAACTCGGCGGTAGACCAAAGAAGCCTGCTCTGGAGCATATTATGGGGGAAGAGGGCAAATAATTGCGATAGGAGGAAAGCGGACCCGCCTACGGCTACATGCCCTCATTCCCCCGCCAAATAAGTCGATGACCTGAATGATTGTAGCACTGATGCGTTCTCTCAACAAGCACCAGACAATGAGGTGAGCTAACGGAAAGGAACATCATGAGTGAGATTAAGTTTGTCCGTAAATCGTTCCCAATAGAGGAAATAGCTAACGACTACACTTGGCTACGTGAAGATACCCATTAGAAGTTTTGACGTTATACTTCTGCGTCAACTTCTTCATGACGAGCCGACTCTCACAGGCATAGGAAGAGGTGTCCAATGAAAGCCTATCTGGAGTTACCGGAAATAGAGCTCATGGAGCAGGCCGCCAACTGCCAGCGGGACCGGCTGCTCATCAGATTGCTTTCCCGCTTGGGGTGCCGGATATCAGAAGTGCTTGCCCTTAAAGTGGAAGATATGGATTTTGAGCAATGCACGGTAACAATCCTGCACCTCAAGCGGAGCCTCAAACTCTCATGCCCGACGTGCAAGTCGCGGCTTGGGAATCGACACCAGTTCTGCCCCGGATGCGGGCTCAAGGTTAGTGAAACGGTAAGAAGCCAGCAGGAGAAAAGACGCATCCGGGTTCTCCCGGTTGATGACACCACCCTGGAAATGACCAGGGGGTATATCGTTGTCTTGAGTCCTATTGACGGAAAGTCCCGCCTCTTCGATATAAACCGGCATCGGGCCTGGCAGATCGTTAAAGAGTGTGCGGAGAAAGCGGGACTGCCCACACTGGTAAACCCCGAGACCGGTAAGGTGCATAATGTCAGCCCACACAAGCTTAGGGATGCCTTCAGCGTTCATGCCATGAAAACGGACGATTCGGGCGATGGGCTTAGGTTACTGCAGGAGCACCTGGGACATCTTAACTTCAACACTACCGCCAAGTACCGGAAGATTGCCGGGGAAGAACACAGACAGTGGTATGACAGACTTTGGCTTAACCTGCCCCGTTAGTTTCCAGGTTAGTTGAAATAATTCGAGGATAGTGAAAATATGATGTGCATGACGAATATTAGGTATATGAAGTATATGAAGTATATGAAGTATATGAAGTATATGAAGTGTATGAAGTTGGTGGTATATGCTTCCCCCCATATCAGCTACAAATATCAGTCTATAGCCTGCTTCTTATTAAGCTGCATCATCATGGTTTCCCAGTAATAACTCTGCGGGTGGTTAGTAGTAATGACGGTACAGTTATCGCCACATAAAGTCAGCAGAATTTTGAGGGACTATTTCGGTGGTCTACCCCAAACGAAGATAGCCATGAAGGCTGGTGTCGACCAATCCAGCATCTCCCACTACGCCGGCAAATTCAAGGAAACGGCTGCCAAATTCGGCATACTGGCAGCCGGAAAGGAGTATGAAGTGTTAAACGAAGTTAAATCTCTACGAAGTCTATCAGTCGAGCTAAATCAATCCAAACTTACAGTAGAGGAGGCGAGACAAGGCCACAAAATCATAGGTGCGTTTTTGAAACTGGGCGTCGATCCGGATAAGCACTTCAAGCTCATAGAAGTCTGCCAGAAGGTGGTTGATTCTGGTTTTGTTGAGGCAGCTCTTAAACTTTCCCAAATCGAGTTAGAGATTGGTGCGACCTACCACGAAATAATGTCCGCCTTTGAGAATGTCGTAAATACGATTACTGGGTTGGGAAAACAGGTCGAACAAGCAAAGGCTGAGCTAAAATCCGTCAAGGATGAGCTCTACGAGACAAATCAGAAGCTGACCAGTAGGAAGGAAGAACTTGCGAAATATCAGAATGAAGTTAAAGCCAAAATGACTGAGTTGGGGAACGGGCTATCAGCAAAGATGAAGCAACTTGGTGTCAAGACGCAGGAAGTGGAAGACGTAGCCTCCCTGAAAACTGAACTTGCTCACAAGGGATGGAATCTAGAGACATTACTGAAGCTGGGAAAGGAGTTCTAACATGGCGAAGGAAATTGATACCGCGAAACTTAATGAAGCCCTGGATAAATTTGGCTCGTTACAGAAAGCAATTGAGCATCTTGAAAAGGAGAAGCTTACATTAGAAGAAAAGAATGCCCCGCTTAGGCAAGAGAGTAGGGAGCTGATGGAAACTAATGTTAACCTTTACTCCAAGAAAAACTATTTTGAAGAAAAGATCAGAGGTTACCAGAATCAGTCGCAGTCTTTGTTCAATCAAATTAAGGTGCACAGCTACCAGTACGAGCTCTTCTGTGGTTTCATGGCCATGGTGGCCGAGTCGCCCTCGGTTTCTGATTCCATCGATATGCTTATTGCCTCGTTCCAAAAGCTGAAGGAACCGGGGTGGTCGCTGCCCAAGAATACTGATGAAATGAGGAGCCTCTTCGTCCGCACTGTGATGGGAGATTATCTTAAGTGTTTTCGCTGCGACGGTTGCGGCGCTAGATTTATCACCAACAAAAAGCCAAAGTACAAATACCAGGGCAACGGCTATCAATGCCCTGCTTGCCACGACTCATACGCCGTTAATGAAGATGATTCTTTTCTCAAAGCCCTTGTGTCAGAGAAGCAACTTGAGGATACTCAGCATTTGGAAAAGGTGCTGGAGGAATACAAAGTACTTGAGGCATTTAAAGCCTTCTTAAATGCGCCGTGCGAAATATGCCATAAGCCGGTAACTGAATGGGATGACTATAGTGTTAAACTGGCTATTAGCGGCATCGGTTGTGGGCACACATCGTGTTGGCATAGTGAAGTCGGGCAATTAAGCGAGTTAATAAAAACCATCGAGAAAGAAAGTGGAAAAGGAGGCAAAATAGAGAACCTTCTTACGCCCTAACCTTTACCCCCAAGCCACATAACAAGCTTATGTTAAGTAACATTCCGATGTTTAGTGACTTCAGACCTCAATAGAGGTTTGGTTCTATCACTCAATTTCTGTAGAAAAGATTCTGCTCCGCCTTCCTGAGTACCCCATGATTCTCCCTTTGCTTAAAAGCTAACATCATACTAAAATGGTCTTAGCAATAACGCCTGAGAGGTTACAACCATGATAGAGATACTGCAGAATAAGAACTCATCCACGAGATTCCAGATACTGGTTGAAATTGCCGCTTCTGGTCCTACCGTGCACCAGACGACTATTGCCGCCAAGCTCGGGGTCACGCCTCAAGCCATATCCGACTATATCCACCAGTTGACGTCTGAGGAAATGGTGATTTCCACTGGACGTTCCAGCTACAGAGTGAGTGCAAAAGGAGTGAACTGGGTACTTAAGATACTGAGAGAATTGAATGAATACGTTGCTCTTGTGAGCCATTCTGTTACTAACCTCACTGTTTGCGCTGCCATAGCCGAGGCTGATCTCAAGAAGGGTCAACCTGTAGGGTTAAAGATGAAGGATGGATTACTCTTTGCCGTCCACCAGATGGGGAAAGGGGCCAAAGGTATCGTCTTATCTGCTGCTAAACAGGGGGAGGACGTTGATGTTTCGAGCATCGAAGGCATAGTCGAGCTCACTAGAGGGAAAGTAATCGTATTCCAGGTTCCCTCGATAGGTAAAGGCGGCTCCCGTATGGTTGATGTGAAGAGACTACGCGCCGGAGTGGACGACACCAAGTACGTCGGCGCAATCGGCATTGAAGCGTTAGTCGCACTGAGACAAACCAAGGTTGAGCCGCAATACCTCTATGGCGTCACTGAAGCTGCGGTGGAAGCGGTACACTGTGGTCTGAATTTCATGGTTGTTTGCACCGATGATGCCACCTCCGAACTTATCAAGAGGTTAGAAGAAGACAAGATCGAATACGAAATGGTGGATTTGAGCAAGAAGAAGGACTAGAACTGCTCTCCCTGCTTACAAAGATACCCAATCCGTTCTTTCCCCCATTTTCTCAGCCTAGCGCATTTTAATCTGTTGGCTCACCTAAAGTCTATTGACATTGGCTGATTATCGGGTATAATAATCAAGTATACTTGTATAAAATCAAGCGGTGTTGATATATGACAAAAACGGGTGTTATTGTTCTGGCTCATGGCAGTCGTGGAGAGCGCGGCAAAGTAGATGTGGAAACTGCCCTGACAAGAATTGCCGCCGGACTAAGACTGTTGCTTACGCCTCGTGTTGAAATCATTGGCGCGGCTCTTCAATTTAACCAGCCCACACTGGAAGAGGCGTCGGCATTCCTCGCTCAGAAAAGCGTTGACCGTGTAGTCATCGCACCGTACTTTCTTTTCGCGGGACGTCATATCACCAACGATATTCCGGAGCTCATCAGAAACTTACAATCCGATTATCCGGATACTGAGTTTATACTGGCCGATAATCTCGGACTGGACGAGTCTTTCACGAGCTTAATGGCGCAAAAGATAAAGCGCTCCGTCCCCGACCTAGCTGGTATAACAAGCCCAGATACTACCAGTCATATCGAACAAGAAAGCATGGAGATAATAGGAACCCTCCTGCCGCCGCTACCCGGTCTTTCCAACGAGGAACTCACCATAGTGAAACGCCTCGTCCATACTAGCGGCGACCCACAAATGGCACCTTTGATTAAGTTTAGCCCATCGGCAATCAGTGACGGATTGCGTGCTATTACTGTAGGCACAACTATTTTTACGGACGTTCGTATGGTGCAGGCTGGTATTGACAAGCGCCGCTCGGAAGCTTTCTGCTGTTCGGTTGTTTGCGCTCTGAATGGCCCCGACTCGATGGCGAATAACGGCGGCAGGACACGCACAGCAGCAGCCATCCGTGGTCTGGGAACAAAGCTTGATGGCGCGGTAGTGGCTGTTGGTAATGCGCCCACGGCCCTCTTTGCTTTGCTCGAACTGATGGAGCATGAAGGCGTTAAGCCTGCACTTGTGGTAGGTATGCCTGTCGGTTTTGTACAGGCCAAAGAATCGAAGGCGGAACTGATGAAACGTAAGGCGCCTTACATTACTATTGAGGGGACTCGGGGCGGTAGTCCTTTAGCTGCTGCTACAATCAATGCGTTACTACGACTGGCAGAGTCCGGAGATTCATCAAGAAGTAAGCTCTATATCAAATCTAATTTATCAGGAGGTGTGTGATGAAAACTATGGTTATCGCAATGGAGAGGAGTCTTCCGGGACTGGCTCCAAGGTACTGGGGCATGTACGGCATTCTCTTAGCCGCCCTGGCGGGTCTATTTCTTATCGGTTTAGACCAGGGCCAGGCTATAAGTACTGTTATGGGGCAGGTAGCCTACCAGCAGAGCATGCTTCATGAGTTATTCCACGATGTGCGGCATGTTGCTGGTTTTGCTTGTCACTAATGCAAACTGAACGTCTTTACCCAATTTTAAAGGCGGTTATTATTGCTGGGTTAGCCTCTGGGCTGCTTCTGGGTCTCTTCCATTTCATGCTCACCGAGCCCGTGATTGACCGTGCCATTGCCCTGGAGGAGGCCGCTATGGCTCCTGGGCAGGCAAGCCAGTACCTTCCTTTAGTCTCCCGAGGCGTCCAGAAGGTAATGCTAGTGGTGGGCAGTGTTCTTTACGGCCTGCTGGTAGGCGCAATCTTCGCCGTCCTCTTCGCTCTGCTGAGAAGGAGCCTGCCTGGTCGGTGGCCTGACATCAAGGCAGTAGCACTAGCGGGATTACTGTGGTGGTCGGTAGCTCTTCTCCCCTTCTTGAAGTACCCGGCTAATCCCCCCGGGGTGGGAGACTCGGACACCATCTACTACCGCCAGACTATCCAGTTTAGTTTCGTTGTGCTTTCGGCACTAACGGTAGTAGTGGCGGGGGTTACCTACCGGCTATTGGGTAAGCAGTGGCGTAACCCTGGGTTACGGCGGCCAGTTCTGACGGGGTTACTCTATGGAATTCTGACCATCCTACTCTTCGTCCTTATGCCACCCAACCCCGACCCAATCACTGCCCCTGCTGAGCTCGTGTGGGATTTCCGTATCCGTTCCCTGGCTGGCCAGGTATTCTTCTGGGCTGTACTGGGGGTGACTTCGGCTCTATTGTTAAAACGTTTAGCCCGTCAAGGAGTGTTGGAGAAAGCAGACTAAGCACGGCTTCCCTTTTGGGGGAAGAAGCGGAAGAGTATTCTCATGTCCATAGCCGGAAGACCAAAATATGACAGCTAGAAGAGAAACCGACAAACACCTGCGTACTGGTTACACAACGGGGGCCTGTGCGGCGGCTGCGGCCCGTGCCGCGATTCAGGCTTTGCTCAATCAGGAGTCAGTAACTCAAGTACAGATTACCCTTCCCGGCGGAAAACCGGTTACGTTTAGAGTGAACTGTTGCACCTTCGACCGGGTCAGCTCGGCAGGTTCGGTGATTAAGGACGCCGGGGATGACCCGGACGTTACTCATGGCGCGGAAATTAGGGCGACTGTCTCATGGTACAGCAAGCCGGGAATACACATCGAAGGTGGCGAAGGAGTAGGAACAGTCACCAAACCCGGATTGGAAATACCACTGGGCTTATCTGCGATTAATCCCGTCCCGCGACAGATGATTGCGGCTGAGGTTGGCTTGGTAGCGGCTGACAGACTATCAACGCAAGGAGTCAAAGTGGTCATCTCCGTACCGAAGGGAGCCGAACTGGCAAAGAGGACGTTGAACTCACGTCTGGGCATTATGGGGGGAATCTCAATTCTCGGTACGACTGGTATTGTGCTACCCTATTCGTCTTCCGCCTATACAGCCTGCATTTCCAGGGCGCTGGATGTGACCGTGGCCTGCGGTTACCGTAAGGCAGTGTTGACCACCGGCCGGCGCAGCGAGAGATTCGCACAAAAAGAATTGCAGTTGCCCGAGGAGTGCTACATTCAAGCCAGCGATTTTATTGGCTATTCCTTAAAGGAATGCGCACGGAAGGGAGTGACTAAGGTCATCGTCTGGGGCATGGTCGGCAAGATAAGCAAACTGGCTGATGGACATTTCTATACGAATATCAGCGATGGCGCAGTTAACATCGAACTCCTAGTTGAGTCTACAGCGGATTGTGGATTACCAAATGACACTATCCAGTCTCTGAATGGGGCAGTCACCGCCAACCATTTTCGCCGGATGTTGCCGGAGCAATGCGCGGGTGAGGTTTTTAATAGGCTCTGCCGGATGGCGGCGCAGAAGTGCCGGGAACATGTTGACGGCGTACTCGATGTGGAGTGTATCATGACCGACCCCGAAGGCGTCGTCATAGGGAGGGCCGATGCCGCAAAATAAGGTTCTCATTATTGGTGTGGCGCCGGGTGGCTCGTCCAGCCTACCACTGGAGGTTTATCGTACAATCAACGAATCGGAGATAGTGTTTGGCGGTCATAGACTGCTGCATCTATTTCCTGCGGTAAGTGGAGAGAAGATTCCTATTACCAATAATCTGCCGGCGATAGCCGCCTTGATTACGGCCAACCAGGGACGGAAACGGATGGTGGTCTTGGCGTCAGGAGACCCCGGCTTTTACGGCATCGCCCGCTATCTGACCGAAAAGCTGGGCAAGGATATTTTTGAGATAATACCCGGCGTCAGCGCCATGCAGTTGGCCTTTGCCCGTATCGGCGAGAATTGGGATGACGCCGTACTCACCAGCGTTCATTCGCGCCCCATCGAAGATATTATTAGTCTGGTGCGTTCCAACAACAAGGTGGGCATCTTTACCGACGAGAAGAATACGCCATCCCGTGTCGCCACCATTTTGTCTGAACACGGAATCGGCAATTGCCGGGCTTATGTCTGCCAGAACCTGGGTACGGAGGAAGAAAGTATCCTCACCACCGATCTGGACACTCTCAAGAGTACTGAATGCGCGTCGCTCAACGTCGTCATCCTGCTGCGGGATAATGCTGGGACTGGTACAACTACGATAGTCCAACCGGTGCTTGGCAACGCGGAAGATTGTTTTGCCCAGCCGACTGCTGGGCAGCTCATTACCAAGCTGGAGGTTCGGGCCATCAGTCTGGCTAAGTTATTGCTGACGCCGTCCAGTGTCATCTGGGACATCGGCGCCGGCTCCGGAGCGGTCTCCATCGAAGCCTCCCAACTTGCCGGCAATGGGAGAGTCTTCGCTATTGAAAAGAATGGTGCTGCGGTCGCAGCCATCAACGAAAACGTGAGACGGTTCACTCGCCGCAATGTTATGATAGTGCACGCCCTGGCTCCCGACGGGCTTGAGGAATTACCTGCTCCCGATGCGATTTTTATTGGTGGTAGCGGAGACAAGATGGCAGAGATACTTTCTATTGCCTGCCGTCGACTTAAGAGCGATGGCAGGATAGTGATAAACGCCGCTACCCTGGAGACGCTGGACACATCGGTTGCTGGACTGAAGACTAATGGCTTCGACGCTGAGGTTGTCCTGGTTAATGTCGCTCGTAGCACAAAAATACTGGACCTGACACGGTTTGAGGCGCTGAACCCAGTATTCGTTGTCACCGGATGGCGCGGAAGGGAAGAGACCAATGCCTGACGAAGGACAGAAAACGAGCGGACGGTTGTACGTTGTGGGCGTGGGGCCAGGCGACCCGGAGCTACTCACCATAAAGGCCGCTCGTATTTTACGGAGCGTCCCGGTCATATTTGCGCCGCAAAAAGATGAGCAGAGCGCGAGCTATGCCCGTCGCATTATTGATAGTCTGGTCAGGAAGCCTGAGCAGCGGGTTATCGGGCTGGTGTTTCCCATGGTGAGAGATGAGCAGCAAGTCTTGCGACACCAGCAGAAAGCCGCCGATAGTATCTGGGAGCATCTCGATAGAGGAGATGACTGCGCTTTCGTTAACATCGGTGACCCTTACCTGTATGGCACCGCCATCTACGTTCTGAAAATGCTGCAGGCGGCGCACCCGGAGGTGGAAATCGAGGCCATTCCGGGAATCTCTTCCATTAACGCGGCGGCTGCCCGGGCTGGTCTCCCGCTCGCCATCAATGATGAAAGCATCGCCATCATATCCGGCCATTGTGGAGATACCTTCATCAGGGAGACGCTGGAGACATTTGACACAGTCATCTTCCTGAAGGTTAACTCTGTATTAGACCGGCTGCTCGGCATTCTTGAAGAGAAGAACCTTGCAGCGAACGCTGTTTATGTCGCCCGGTGCACTACCGAAGATGAGGAGATTGTGCGTAACATTAGAACGCTGAAAGGGCGCAAACTGGACTATTTATCTTTGCTGATAGTGAGAAAATAGTATGTCGGTACAGGTGTATTTCGTAGGCGCCGGGCCGGGCGACCCGGAACTGTTAACCATCAAAGCGAAAAAAGTCATTGAGCGGGCCGACGTCATTATCTACGCCGATTCACTAGTTAATCCGCAGGTCTGCTCTTATGCCCGTAGTGGCGCCGAGATTCACCGGAGCGCCCCTCTCACTCTGGAGGAGATAACGGAAATCATGTCCCACGCTGTTAAAGACGGTAAGGTGGTAGCTCGGTTACACACCGGCGATCCCAGTATCTACGGCGCAATAGCGGAACAGATGGCGGAATTGGACAAGCGGGGCGTGGAGTACGAAATCATACCCGGCGTAAGTTCCCTATTTGCCGCTGCAGCCGTCCTGAAAGCAGAGCTTACTATCCCCGACCTTTCCCAGACAGTGATTATCACGCGTATGGAGGGACGGACTCCTGTACCGGCAAATGAGAGACTCAAAAGTCTGGCGGAGCATCAGTCCAGCATGGCCATCTTCTTGAGTGCCTCTCTGGTTGAAGAGGTCGTCACCGAGCTTCTGGCCGGTGGCTACTTGCCGGAGACTCCGGCGGCAGTCGTCTACCGCTCCAGTTGGGCAGACGAAATCATACTTCGTGGTACATTGAATGATATTGCGGGGCAGATGAAGGCGTCCGGTATTAAGAGACAGGCCATCATACTGGTGGGGAATTTCCTGACTGCCAGGGAAGGACTTTTGCGGTCCAAACTTTATGACAGGAACTTCAAGCATGAATATCGTCAATAACCCGGAAAATAATACTGCCATTATCGCCGTTAGCAAACGGGGCTCAGAGCTAGGTAGACGCTTGAGACTGTTGCTTACATCGAGTCATCTCTACGTACCGGAGAAGTTTGCGAGCGGTCTAACGGCTAATGAACATGCCTTTGTCGCACCGGTGAAAGACGTGGTGGTGGAGGCTTTTCACCAGTACCGTTCTCTGGTGCTCATCATGGCCGTGGGTATTGCCGTCCGGTTTGTGTCTACGGAACTACGGGACAAGCACAAGGACCCTGCAGTCGTCGTAGTGGGCGATGCCGGTGCCTTCGCCGTCAGTCTGCTGTCGGGACACCTGGGAGGAGCGAACCAACTGGCGAAGAGGATTGCCGCTTTCCTCGGCGCTCAACCTGTTATCACTACCGCTTCCGAATCATCAGGGACTATCTCGGTCGACCTCCTTGGAAAGGAATTCGGTTGGGAGATTGAGAATAGTGACAACGTCACCGGGGTGAGCGCAGCGGTCGTTAACGGGGATATGGTTGGCATCTATCAGGATGCCGGAGAGCGAAACTGGTGGTCGGAAGCAAGCCCATTACCAGAGAACCTGCGTATCTTCACCAGTCTGGAGAGCCTATGCCAGACCAATCCGCAGGCAGCCATCATCATCACGGACCGCATTTTGAGTCATGAAGAACTAAAGTTGCTACCGGTGGACTGCGTACTCTATCGTCCCCGGAGTCTGGTCGTAGGTGTTGGGTGCAATCGAGGGACAAAATCGGCAGTGTTGGACAACGCCGTAACTACCATTTTAGAGGAGCACGGCCTATCCCCCAATAGTATCCGGAAGCTGGCGACCATCGACCTGAAAAGAGATGAAGCAGGCTTCCTGGATTTCGCCCGGCGGCATGGCCTGCCAGTGGACTATTTCGATAAAGAAGCCCTGCGGCAGACTGACTTCCCCTCTCATCCCTCCGCAGTGGTGTTGAAGCACGTAGGCACACCCGCCGTATGCGAGTCGGCGGCGATACTGAGTAGTGGCAATCACGAACTCGTTGTACCCAAGGAAACTTCCGGACGAGCAGTAACTGTCGCGGTTGCCCGCTTGAATTTCAACTCGCCAACGAAAGAGGGCAAGTTGTTTCTGATTGGTCTTGGCCCGGGCAATCCTGAGCACATGACTTTCAGAGCCAGGGAGGCCATCGCACAGAGCGAAGTGGTAGTGGGCTACACGGCGTATATCAAACTAGTTGAGCCATTCATCCATGGGAAAGGGGTGATTGCTACGGGCATGGGTGCCGAAGTAAAGCGGGCGCATATGGCTATCGACCTCGCCAGACATGGGAAAATAGTGGCGTTCGTCTCCAGTGGTGATTCCGGTATTTACGGTATGGCCGGACTAGTCGGTGAAATTCTTCTTCAGCCGTCCGCCGGCCCGCTCGATGTTGAGGTAGTGCCGGGGATCACTTCTCTGATATCGGCGGCAGCCTTGCTGGGTGCGCCGATATCCAGCGACTTTGCTTCCATCAGTCTCAGCGATTACCTGGTTCCCTGGCCGGACATTACTCATAGATTAAAGTTAGCTGCCGAGGGTGATTTTGTGCTTACCATCTATAATCCCCGGAGTAAGAAACGTCAGCATCAACTCACCGAGGCCAGGGACATCATGCTGCAGCACCGCTCTCCGGCGACGCCAGTGGGCATAGTGACCAACGCCTATCGGGAGGGACAGCAGGCAGTGATAACCACGCTGGAACGTCTATTTGATCATGAAATCGGCATGGATACGGTTATCATCGTCGGGAATTCGACCACTTTGGCATCTCGCGACCGGATAGTGACTCCCCGTGGTTACGGCACAAAATATGATCTGGAGGAGGCGTAGCCATGACCGCTACTACCCGAGGCCTGGTTATGGTGAATACGGGAAACGGGAAGGGCAAGACCACGGCGGCATTGGGCATAATGCTCCGAGCATGGGGCAACAATATGAGAGTGACAATGTTGCAGTTCGTGAAGCATTCAAATGTTGGCGAACACCGAGCGGCACAGCGGCTAGGTCTGGAGATAGTCGCGGGAGGCGCTGGGCGTACCTCCCAAGGTAAAAACGTAAACGAGAATCAATCTTGCGCCGTCGAACTCTGGAGCATGGCCATGAAGCGCATTAATTCGGGCAACTATGACATGGTGATTCTGGATGAACTGACCTATCCGCTCAAGTATGGTTGGCTGAATGTTGATGAGGTACTAAACGTGCTCAAGAACCGTCCAGACAAACTCCATGTTGTCATCACCGGACGCAATGCGCCACAAGAGCTGATTGACTTTGCTGATACGGTAGTGGAAATCCAGGACGTAAAACACCACCTCCGCAATGGCATCAAGGCACAATCCGGTATAGAATTCTAGAGGGTATAAGGTATGAGAGCGATAGTCGTTGCTGGTACCACCAGCGGGATTGGTAAAACTACGGTAACCATCGGGCTGATGGGAGCTTTGACTCGACGGAAGTTTAAGGTACAGCCTTTCAAAACGGGGCCCGACTATATTGACCCTACTTACCACACATGGGTAACCGGCGCGACATCCCGTAATCTGGATACCTGGTTAGTGTCTCGTAACGCGGTTGTCGAACTATTCAATCGTGCGATGACAGGTAAAGACATTGCTGTTATCGAGGGAGTGATGGGGCTTTACGACGGACGTTCGTCAACTACTGAAGAGGCCAGTACGGCGGAGATGGCCAAGCTCATCGGGGCGCCGGTACTCCTAGTGGTGGATAGCCGAAAAACTGCCCGCAGCCTGGCCGCCATGGTTACTGGCTACCAGACGTTCGACCCCGCGCTACGTATCGGTGGTGTAATACTGAATGGCATCGGCAGTGAAGGGCACTTGAAATTATGCCAGGAGGCTATCGAGCATTACACCGGTATACCGGTTCTGGGTTATCTTCCACGCCGTGATAACTTGTCTCTTCCTGAACGTCATCTGGGCTTGATTCCTGCCGTAGAAAACCCGGCGAGCAACGAGTTCCTGGACCAGCTCATAGCGCAATGCGAAGCTACTTTTAATATTCCAGAGATACTGCGCCTGGCAGAGCAAGCAGCGGTTCCCAAGGTTGAGCAGACGCTATTCCCACCAATCAACAGACCTCCTGTGGTCAGTATTGCCGTAGCAAAAGACAAAGCCTTTAGCTTTTATTATCAGGATAGTCTTGACCTGCTGGAAGCATGGGGCGCGGAACTGGTCCCATTCAGCCCGCTGCAAGATGCGCAATTGCCTCGTGGTGTGTCAGGTCTCTATATTGGTGGTGGTTTTCCCGAAATGTACGCCGCAGACCTGGCGGGTAACGAGTCCATGAGACAGGCGATTGCTTCCGCAGCCCGAGGAGGAATGCCAATCTATGCAGAGTGCGGCGGACTGATGTATCTGGGCAGAAGCATTCGGGACCTGGAGGGGTATGAATACGCGATGGTAGGCGCTCTGCCGGTTTCGTCCCGCATCGATACACCGCGCCTCAGCCTTGGCTACCGGACTATCCAGGCTTTAACTGACGGTCCACTGTTGAAACAGGGAGAGATAGTGCACGGTCATGAGTTCCACTGGTCGGTCTTGCAGGACGTCGCCGCCGATACTCCGTCGGCCTACAAAGTCATCGAAAAAGGGGAGCACATGGAGGGATTTCATCAGAGGAACCTACTGGCTTCTTACATTCATGTTCACCTGGGAGGACTACCGTTTATGGCGTCCCGCCTGATAAATTTTTGCCTCGGAAATCCAGGAAACTAGCGAGTCACTACACATTTGACGAAATGTTCAATATTCCCCCAGTGTTTTTCAAGATTCCTCTAACTTAGCCTCAAGCTCTGACCTAAAATCATGGTAGGTCTTCTCTCGCAAGGCTTTGAAAAACAGGTCATAGCTTTCAGGAGAAAGGAATTTGAAATAATACCTCTGCCCTTCCTGCAACTCGTTGACTCTGGCAAAATGCTCCCTGGCATAGCGGAGCTTAGCCTTGTTTTCAGCGGAGATATCGCCGTCCATCTTGATTTCCACCACGATAATATCGTTATCAACTTTGATAAAGAAATCAGGATTAAAACTCCCTGGCGTAGGATGCTCTCCCTTCCGCCAGGAATATTCTATACTATAGAAACCCATATCAAGGGACTTGATCCAGGCATCTATTGCCTTGGCCGTCTGCTCGGCAGTCAATCCTCGAATAAACCTACGTTCAGGTTCATAGGAAGCCAATACCACATTAAGGGGGGTCTTGAAGTTGTATTTATTATCCACCTTTATGAGCGCGTTTCTCGGAAGGCTTCCATCTTCCTCAAGCTCTTTCAGTAATATTCTATCCGGAGCCTCCCCTGTGACTATAGAATAGTCATCCCAAAACACCGTTCCATCACGTCGCAGCGACCCTACACCTACGCTGCTCTTGCTTATCTTTCCGGTGATGATTTTGTAGGGTTCTTGTGATTTCAACACTATCCTTGGGAAAGTGCTACCTTTCCTTCCGATAACGCCAAAGGCTTGTATTGTTTTCTGGCGATTTTCCTCGCCAATCATACCTGTTTTATCCTTCACTTGCTTCAAAGACTGTCGGATAATGTTAGCAATCCTTTCTTTAGTCCATGCTCCACAATAGTCTGTGCCAGCATCTTGGTCAAAACTAAAAAGGCGGTTGGAGACATCATGTGCTAGCTCGTCGATAGAATACATCTTGAACTCAATCAGCGTTTTCTTTACATCCTGCTCGCCAGAGACCGCCCTGACGTAGGTAGTGCTCTTTTCTACATCCTCCTCCTGGCTGGAATAAGTAATATACCCTTTCTTAAGCAATTCAAATTCATCCTCTTTCGGATATTCCTTAGTCTCTTCTATTACCTTCTCATAATCAATCTGATATAGGCCAAAGTTGTAGTCCTCTTTCTTCTCCACCGGGTAGGAGTGGATGCGCTTCTCAATCTCCAAGACCTCATCTACCAGGTGTTTGATACTACCCGACCAACTATCATGATTAAAGACTGTTACCACAGGCTGATTGCCGCTATAGACTTCTGGTATCCTCAAGCCTCTTCCTAAGACCTGGGCAATGAGGAGTTTTGAATTAAATGCCCGCTCCTCATGCGGGACGATCTGAAAGACATTTTTCACATCCCAGCCTTCGGAGAGCATACTCACAGAGGTAATCCACTCGATAGGGTTTTCTTTGTCATCCACCCTTCGCAAGATAGGGATATTGCTCTTGTGCTCGCTGGCAGAGGTAACGATTAAGACCTTCTGGGCCGCTTGCTCTTTACTGATTTTTTCTTTGGTGGCAAGGAAGGTGACCAGTTTATCGGTGAGACGCTTACAGGCGGCGATGTTTTTGGTAACCAGGATGGTAATGGGTTTAACCTTACGGTATTTGACTGTCTTGTTCTCAATATGATTGTCGTAAATCTTTTGAAACTTCTCGTCCTCACTCCCTGGGGAGTCTTCAGCCACATAGCGGATAGATTTAACAAACTTCTCCTCAATGGAATCCCTCAAGGAAAAGCGATGAATAACATCGGTGAAATAGTCATCTGCAATATAGCAAGTGCCTGAAACATTCACGATAAATTTGAATCCGTATTTAGGGTCAAGTAAGAATTTCTTCCATTTCTTGAGAGCCGTATCGGAGGGGTTCATCAAGTGGTGTGCCTCATCGTTTAATACCAGAGTCCGCTCACCTTTCCCGGTAAGGCTATCCTCTATAGCGGATTTGGTATTGATATAAGTGGCGTGGATGTTCTCAATACAGATGTCTCCTTTCTGAATGGTATTGGAGGCGTTGATAATCCGGGGATTGGCAATCTTAGAATCGGCAGGTAGAAGGTCTTTGAGGGTTCTATCGGCGGAGAGGCTGCGAAACTTCTCCGTCAAACCGGCTTCGATGGTGTTGGAAGGACACAGTACTAACACCTGATCCACAGCGCCCTCGGCCAGCATAATGCGGGCAATGCCATACATCACATAGCTTTTGCCTGTAGCCGTTGCATGATCCAGGGAGCAGGAGAGTTTATCCGGCAGTTGAAGGGACTCAAGAAAAGCCTCAAAAGAGGAATACTTCTCCTGAAGTTTGGGGTTCTTATGGTAGTTTTCCTCCGCCAGTTCCTTAAGGCTTCTGTATTCACCACCTAAAAAATATCTTATCGTCTCTCGGGTCGCTTCTTTTTGATACCCCCTGTCCCTGCAGAGGGCGTCCAGAAAAGCCTCGTATTTATTTGGCTCAAACCTCTTAGGGTCATAGCTTGGAGATACCTTGAGGACTAAATCCTTGTTCTGAAATGTCTGCCACTCAAGCATGGCTACTTTTTCCTCTTACCATTAAAGTCGGATAGGGTCTTAATTTCCCGCTTTTCATTGCCGAAAATATCAATGTAAATAACCATGATTTGCTCCTTGACTTTATCCTCGGCAAAGCACGCCTCGTAGTCGTTCTTCTTTAAGTCCTCGGCGTAGAAGACCTCGTCCAGGTCAAAGACTTCTCCATCAAAATCATAGTCAAGCATGACCATTGACAGGGTCTCAAGGTTGGCAAACTCCAGAGGCTTGCGGGAAATAACCTTGCTCTCAAACTTCTCAATCTTGATAGCACATTCTTTTGTTCCTTTTCCTATCTCCAGTTGGCCCTTTTTGTTCTGAATAAAGTATTGGCACTCTACCGCCGGCACCTGAATAAAATCAAAGCCTACGGCATCCACCGTGTCGTTGACATCCATTTCGCTGACCGGCTGTTTGATTTTGGTAAATCCCCTATTGTGGATTTCTTCAATGATGGAATAAGGGATGCGGAGGACAAAGTATTTCGTTTTACCCCTCTCAATGTAGTCTTCAAGAAACCTCACTGAGGCGGCTGGAGCAATGATAAAGAAGCGCCTGCCGATTTTGTTTCCCAGATATTTATGGAGGTCATCAATAAAGCCCCGGTCCATTACGGCATCTTTGTGTTCCTGGTAATTAAAGACCATGACGCTGTCGGCCCCCAGGTAGCCGTCAAGTGCAATTTTAGAAATCTCATGCTTATCGTCCCGGCACTGAAAGAGCTTGAGGGCAAACTCCCGATACTGCTCCCAGGGGAGTCCCTTGATCTTCTTGTAGTCATAGAGGCCAGCGTCGTAGAGTGTGAATGGCTGGCACGGTTTACCGTATTTCTTCTTGGGGTCTTTTAAATTCTTGCTCGCGGCAATGTTCAAGAGGCGCTTTTGCATGGTGTAGATGGCTAGCTTGCCACAGTCCACCCCGATCCATCGCCTACCATACTTTTCTGCTACAGCCTGAGTGGTGCCCGAGCCGGCGAAGCAATCTAGTACAAGGTCACCAGGTTTCGAAGAAGCTTTGATGATACGCTCAAGCAGGACTTCAGGTTTTTGGGTGGGATAATTTGTTAATTCTTCTGAGGCTTGGTGCACCCTCTTAAATTCCCACCAATCCCTCGCTAGAGAACCTTCTCCCAAGTATTGTCGGTATGTATTGGGTCCCTCTTTGTGTGCGATTAGTCCATCTTTCGTTCTAAGTCTATATTTTCTTCCATCCTCATTCTTAAATTTGTAATTGACCAGTGTCCCTTCAGAATAGGGCTCTCTTACCTCATCTGCATTAAAAACGAATTTACCTGACTTACCGTAAAACAAAATAGTTTCATGCTTAGTATTCCACTTTTGTTGATTGATCTCCCTTTCTTTATAGCACCACACAATTTCGTTTTGGAAATTATGTTCACCAAAGATTTCATCTGATAAAGCTTTGAGATAGTGTCCCTTCCTCTGATCCAAATGCACGTATATGCTCCCATCGTCACTAAGTAGTTCTCGCAGAAATATCAACCGCTTTCTCAAAAACTCCAAAAACCCTGCCCCGGCAATCTTGTCCTGATATGCCTTCTGGTCTTGGCTTCCCCTGAACTCCTGCCTAGTTGCAAAGGGCGGATCAATGTAGACCAGCCTTACCCCCGGTGTCCCATCGGCGTTCTTCAATTTCCCTTCCTGCTTCATCTGCACGAGGGTTTTCAGCACCTGAAGGTTATCGCCAAAGATGAGCATGTTCGTCCAGCCGTTGCCGCTCTCGCCATTTCGGAAGGTCTTAACCCTCTGCAAGGGCACAGCCATGGTGTCGGCCAGGATGTCCACTTCTCGTTCCTTGTCAGCGTAGATGAGTTCGTATTCCTTCTTGGTGTCAAAGAGGCTGGCCTTGTAGTCCTCCGGCAAGGGCTTGCCTTCCTTGAGGAGGCTTACGAACCTTTCAATCTCTTGCTCTGAAAGTTTACGCATGGGCGTTATCTCTGTTTTCCTTCAAAGGAAGCACTGGGTGGAGATGCTGGTCATGATAGGCAAGGCTATTGTAATTGCTCTGTAGGTGAGTGTCAATCTAGCTATATCTATTAACAACTATTCAAAGCAGGGTATAGCCATCAAATACTATCAGTGCCTTTGCTTCTCCGCATTGGTAACATTAGTCTCAAACCACTGGAGGCGATTACCAATGCAACCAGAACCAAATAAAATTGAGCGGATATTTTATACTTTCCAAGAAGCCCAGGAGTTTCTAGGAATTAGCCATCAGACGATATACGAACTTATGAAGCAGGGGCTTCCTTCTCACAAGATTGGTAGGAAACGGGTCTTTCTAAAAGAAGACCTTATCAGATGGATAAGGGAACACTAGAAAGCGGAGTGAGGGGGTTTTTAAGGGATTTTTTGACACCATAAAAAAGGGGCGATTACCGCGCGTGAGGGGGGTAAGGCCGAGCTACGGCACGGAGCGCACTATGTCAATTTATGTATGTGGCTACTTATCGCCTGCCAAAGGACATAAAACAGCATAGTGCGTAGGGGTGGTATCGTATCTTCGTGAGGTGGGCTGACCCAGCCTTGGGCAGCACTTTATGCCGCATCACACATAACTGACTTTTGTGCAATCAGGCTCTGCTGAACAAAAAGTCAAATTGAGATACATCAAGAACTAGCTTGTTTTTCACCCTCCCCAGGGGGCTGGGGAAGGAAATAAAAAGAATAAAAGCCTCCCATCTGAGGAGGCCTAAGTATTGTCGTTGGTAGAGTATTCTATTGGCAATTAAGGATGGGTTTTACCTTGTGGCGGAATGTGTCCCCCAAACCCACTGGCTACAGAATACCAAGCTCCAGACTGTCAATGGCTTCAGCCTGTTCCTTGCTCTCAATCTTGACATATCTCATCGTTGTATTAAGACTCTTGTGACCGGCCAGGTCTCTTATGGTGAAGGGCGAGGCGCCCTTTTGGTGCAACCTGGTGCAAAAGGTGTGCCTCAAGATATGAGGACCTCGTTTATCTTTCTCGATACCGGCTAACTTCAGATATCTGCGTACAAAACCATAAATATAGCTGCGAGTCAGATTACCCCCATTGGTTCCTACAAAGAAGCTGCCAGTTTGAGACTGTGGGCGCTTAGCTAGATACCTTGCCAGTGTGCCCACAGTCTCACCGTTTAGATGGAGATACTGCTCCTTATTACCCTTTCTGGTTATCTTTATCTGTTGGCCGTTAAAGTCAACATTGACAAGCTTCAGATTTGTTAGCTCCGATGCTCTTAGTCCAGTGTGAAGCAAGAGAACAGCTATTGCCAAGTCCCGTTCACGGACTCGTGGCTTGGCTTCTCTAGCTATCGTCGCTAGGAGGCAAATGCACTCTTCCTCAGCGAGATACACTGGCTCTTTCTCTGGTATCCTCGGGCTCTTTATTGAGACTGTTGGGTTTAGTTTTAATCCCTCACTTTCTACCAGGTAGTTGAAAAAGGATTTTATCGCTGCCAGTTTCCGCGCCCTGGTGACATTCGAGTTATTCTTGCTAGTGGCTACATAATCCAGATAGTCGCGAATGTCAGCTTTGGTAATTTCTCCCACTTCAAGTTTACCCTGCCCATGCAGAAAAGGGATCAGCCCTTTCCCTATATCAAGTCGATAAGCCTCGATGGTACCTGGAGAGTAGCCCTTCTCAACCTCAAGATAGCGTATAAAAGCTTTCAGTTTGCTGTCCACAATTTCCTCCTTTGAATTAAGTCCTTCTTATCCTACCCCAAAGGCACCATCGTAGCAGCGGTGAACCATCAAAATATAGTTTTAGTCAACTCGCTAGATATAAGCATCGCCGACAAAATATAGTTTTAGTCAAGTATTGCCAGGTCTGGTTCCCGATTTGTCGAATCTGGAGACGATATTTCCTACCTTTGCCCTACTTCTGAGCTACGATGCTCATAAGAGAATCCAAAACTAAAACTATATTTAGTTACATAATCTATTTACACTTGGCCGGTCAGTGCACCTTGCGCCTTCACTATACGTGCGCTTAGGTGCGCTTTCAGCCATAGGACAAGAAAGGAGGGGTCATGGTGATACGGGATATCCTGAACGGAGACTTCATATTGTTTGGCGGTAAAGGCGGTGTCGGGAAGACCACCTGTGCAGCCGCAACTGCATTTGCTCTGCTCCCTCGGAAGACTTTGGTGGTATCTACCGATCCAGCTCACTCCTTAGGGGACTGCCTCGGACAGCAAATCGGCGACGAGATCATCCAGATAGATCAGGCTGCAAACCTGTATGCTCTGGAGATCTCTGCTGAGAAAGCTCTGGAGAGGTTCAAAATGGACTACAGGCGGCAGATGCGTCGCCTCCTTGAGACCGCAGCTGGCATTGAGCACCTCACCGTAAGCGAGAGGGAGAAATTACTATCTCTCCCGGTGCCAGGTGCGGATGAGGTGATGGGACTGAAACGTCTCATGGACGTGATGGATGAGGGAAAGTTCGATAAGGTCATCGTCGATACCGCGCCCACCGGCCATGCCCTTCGGCTGCTATCGATGCCGGACATATTCGATGAGTGGATCGATGTGTTTTACAACCTGAGGGAAAAGCACAGAATTCACGAGAGGGCTTTCAGCAAACCTGATAGAGCAGATGAGTTCCTTATGGCTCTTAAAACGAGTACCGCCCGGTTAAGGAACCTGCTGCGAGCAGAAAAGTCGGAGTTTGTGGTGGTCGCTGCCGCGGAACGCCTTGTTATTGAAGAGACCCAAGAGCTTGTTCACGAGCTCTTGGGCTTTGGTATCCCCGTGAGGCACCTCATCGTCAATAAGCTTTTCCCTGATCTGGACGCTGATTTCGCAAGGGCGCGTAGAGATCAGGAACAGAAGCTACTACAGGTAATCCGCAATACATTTAGCTATCTGGAAATCACAGAGGTTGGCCTCCAACCCACGGAGCCCAGCGGAATTGAGAATCTGCGTCGCTTTGCAAGCGTGCTATACGGTGCTGAAAAATAGTCCTGGACATAGACGGCTCCGAGAGCCCGCTATATAGGGAGCAGGAGGGAGCGGCCCAGTTTGGGGACTGTGAAGGGGCGATACTACGGCCGGGCAATGCTCACAGCGCTGATCGTTGGCGGAAGGTCCTGGAGCCGATTGTGGAACGATACCACAAGAGAGGGGGGCTGATGCTGCCTTTGCCAAACCGGAGGTATACGAATACACGGAGCCACGGGACATCCAATGTCCCAAGACTGTATCTCCAGAGACATTGGCTATACCGTCCGGCTTCCTGCCAGCGAGGTACTGCAGGAGCATATCAGGTATCTGCTCAGGCAGCCGATGGGGAGACCGTCGAATAAGCCTATCGTTCGGCCGCGTTTTTCGCGGCAAGGAGTGACTGTATGCCAAAACCGAAGCCACTCATATTAGCTGTAGATGACGATGTGCAGGTCCTGCACTTGGTACGGCGCACACTAGAGGTCGAGGGATACCGGGTGATTACCGCTAATAGCGGCGAGGCCGCCGTGGCTGCATTTGAACAGCAGCCATCGGACATGGTGGTGCTGGACATCATGATGCCGGGCATGGACGGCTATGCTGTCTGCCAGCACATCCGCAGCTTATCTAATGCGCCGATAATAATGCTGACGGCGATAATGGGCGATAAGGAACAGGCGAGAGGGCTAGATGCCGGCGCTGACGACTATCTGACCAAGCCTTTTTCAGTGGCGGTGTTGTTAGCCAGGGTAAGAGCAGTGCTCCGCCGCAGCCAAGCTACTTTCCCCACGCCATCTCGCGGCACCTTCAACGGTGGCAGCTTTGAGATAGACTTCGCCACCAGGCGGGTAACCGTGGCCGGCAAGGAAATAAGATTGACACCGACTGAGTTTCACCTCCTCCAGGAGCTTGCGCTTAACGCCGGGAAGGTGCTCACGCATACTTACCTCCTGAGCAAGGTCTGGGGTCCGGAATACAAGGATGAAAGGCAATACCTGCACGTCTTCATCGGATGCCTGCGCAATAAAATCGGGATCAAGAGTCATGGCAATGTTGCCCTTAACAGTTTAGCCGGCGTGGGTTATCGGCTTACCGTCTAACCACTCCGGCACAAATGTAAAAGCTGCGGGCGCTCTCACTGAGAGCGCCCTTTATTTTTGGTAAAATCTTTAGCCAGATGTAGTCTCCACTGGTGGTTTTTGGCCATCACTTATCGTTTCTACCATTATCATGGCTGACAGCGAAACGTGAAGAGTCCTCAGTGGTAAAGGCCGCGGTAGGTGGTGCCTTGCATTAGAAAGCCATTCGATAACCGGTGGCGCTTTACGCCCGGGTCAGGGCCAGGCTGAGGGGGGAGTCTCTTTGGTATTCTTTAGAAAATATTTAGTTCCCCTCCCGAATCCTTAGTCGTTCTTTAGTGGCTGTGCGTTACATTAAAATCTCACAGGTGGAACAGGTGGAACAGGTGGAACAGGTGGAACAGGTGGAACAGGTGGACATTCAGAATAATGGCTTACTTCCAAGGGCATTGCTGATTATTGCGTGGAAAGTTGCTTCACCCATAATCAACTCAATTGGGTAAAAGAAGTGTAATAAATGAAACAAAAGACAAAATGTAAAGAAAAACATTTTACCGTTAACGATATAGCAGAGTATTGTCTGGTGAGTCGCGTCACAGTGCGGAGATGGATAAAGGATAGCAAATTATTCGCAATCAGGTTGCCCAGCGGGCATCACCGCATTAATATCGGGGATTTCAGAGACTTCCTTAAGCGGTATAACATGCCAATTAGGGAGGAACTCTGTGAGTCCGAATCTGAAAAGAAAGGAGGTGAAAAGTAATGGCAGTACAGACTTCAATGGCGCCTTCAGGACTGGCTGAGGTCATCGACCGTATCCTGGATAAGGGTATTGTGATCGATGCCTGGGTCAGGGTTTCCCTGCTCGGCCTGGAAGTCCTCACTATTGAGGCTCGCGTGGTCATCGCCAGTGTCGAGACATACCTGAAGTATGCCGAGGCAGTCGGCCTTACCGCTACAGCAGCGGCCTAAGACCAAAATAAGGGGGATTTTGCCAGGGTACCCTTGTCTCAATAAGCGTGCCTTGCCAAAATCGTACCCCCCAGTGGAGTTAATCATAAGATGAATGAACTGGTTCTAGACATTGTCACCTGCTATGAAAACAGAATCTCAATGGTAGAAGAGTTGACTAGCGGACACTATTACGCGACGGCGACTCTCGATGCGAATTTAGCTGCCGTGGTAGAGGAGAGGGTAAGGTTAGAGACCAGCTTACAAGAGATACTGGCCAGTAATTGTTCTCTCCGGAGGAAGGACTTTAACACCCTGATGGAGAGGATTGCTTCTGAATCTGAGAGGATGAAAAGAGAACTAGAAGAAGAACGAGAATGTGTTGGAGAGGAGCTTAAGGGATATCTAGGCGAGCAGAAGCAGTTGGTAAGCTCTTTAAGGCAACAACTAGTCGACTTTGCCTCTGAGAAGGCAGACCCCGATGCAATCGGGGCTCTTGGAGCAACAATGGCCATGATTAAGGCTGGGTACCAGGAGAGAGGCCAGGAGATGTTTGCCACGCTCCGTAACTTCCAGTTGCGCATCGAGTCCTTTCAGGCAGAGCAAGAGGAAATGAACCACAAGTTGCAAAGACTTGTGGAGAGGGGCGAATCTTTGAGGCTGGAAGACATGAGGCAGTTTGAAGCAACCAAGACTGGTCAAGAGCGAAGAGCCGAAAGAGAGTTACGGCGACAGGAAGTGGAAAGGCTACTGGCCCACTTCAAGGAGCGGCGGCAGGGAGGCAGCCGCCAGTAGCGGTAGTAAGAATTCATGAAAGGAGGTACAACATGGGAATCGCGTCAGACATGAAGGATCTAGTTCAAAATATTACCTCCTCGCACGAGGATAGAGCGAAACGGCTCGCTGAAATAAAGGAAGAGGCGAGTCAGATAGAAGGAGAAACCAAGGATTTGCTAAATGGCTTCCAAGCCTCCCGTAAGGAACTAAAGGCTGAATTAAAGGAGGCTTCAGATGCCTGGCAAGGGTTAACGGCGGCAAAAGCAAAAAATAAAGTAAGGAGGTCTAAAAAATGGGAATCGCCGTAGGCATGAAGGATATCGTTCAAAACATTGTGTCTTCTCGTGATACGAGGGCGTCTGAGGTTAAGGGGCTAAAGAAAGAAGCTAACGAAATGCTTGGTTCTTTCAAGGCTTCTCATAAGAAGATGGGTGTCCAATTGCGGAGAGAATTGGCTGATGACAAGGCGAAAATGGGAGCCGAGGTTACAGCCATGCGGAGTGGTTTTCAAAGCTCGCGTAAGGAGATGAGTTCAGTATTGGAGAAGGACTTGGCTGAGCATACTCAGGCGGTAAGGGGTGAGGTAGCCAGGCTGCGTCAGGAAATAGGAGCTTCTCACCAGGACATGAGCGCAAAGTTAAGGAAGAATTTGGCTCAAGGTGAGGCTGCTCGGAAATCCGAAGTCCACGTTATACTCAATGACTTCCAGAGAGCACACAATAAGATGGGCACACAGCTAAGGAAAAAGCTAGCCGATAATGACCGGGGAATAAAGAGCGAAGTGGCGGGAATGCGGCACGAGACCAAGGCAGACCTGGGGGAAGCCCGAACCGCCTGGCAGGAGCTAACTCGTGGGGTAAAGAAAGCCGCGGTGAAGGCAACGCCAAGAGCAGTGAGGGCGGAAGTGGAGAAAACTGCGTTAAAGCAAGAGGAAACTCCTGATCTGGAGGCGAAGTTGCTGGCGGCTATCAAGGAGCACCCAGAGGGAATAACCCTGACAGAGGTTGCCGGGAGCCTGGGTGTTGCCCCTATCGTCTTCGGACGTGTGTCGAGGAAACTCGTTGACGAAGGTAAAATACGCAAGGAAGATAAGGCTTATTTTCCTGCTGCTGATTAGGAGGTTGCCGTATGGAAAGGAAATCGCCGGGCTATATCAAGCTCTTAGGTCATAGTAGAAATAGCACTAACATACCAAGGGCGCGTGATATTAGAACTGCCAGTTCACTGTTCATGACCAGAGAAGAGCGAGAGTCTCTCGGGGCGGCTATGGACTTCAGGGCACTGGGGCTGGTGGCAAGAAAGGAGAAGGATAAATTTGCTCGTCAGGATCAAACGCTGGCGAAGTTCAAGGTAAACTACTTCAAGGCAAGAGAAAAGCTCGCAGCGACGATAAACAAAAACCAGGCTCTCATGGAGCTGAGACACGAACTGCAACAGAGACGCCGAGCGGGAGAAGAGCCTGCCTCACAAGCATCCAACCCCGATGCCATCGGGGGAGAGGTGAAACTACCCCCGACAAGTCGGGGCGAAAGCAGTTTTAATCATGTGGAACTGAGATATTAAGAGAGCTAGACTGAGTCTTTCTCAGACAGGTAGGAGGAAAAATGTATAGTCAAGTCGATGTGGTTGTCCCTCGGCAGAGGGAGGATTTTGTGGAAACGCCCCATATAAGGGAGCTAGCTTACCGAGCCATTGATTACATTAAGGCTGGCTTCCCGGTCCACTTCAGTGGACCGTCTGGGGTCGGGAAAACTACCCTGGCTCTGCACATTACCGCTCGGCTAGGTCGCCCGTCGGTGCTAATTTGTGGAGACCATGAATTTGGTACGTCCGACCTGGTTGGCGGACTTTCTGGCTACCGTAAGAAATATGTGAGGGATAACTTCATCCGCTCGGTGCTCAAGACTGACGAGAGCATGACCTCGTCCTGGGTGGATAACCGCCTTACCATCGCCTGCCAGTACGGGCTTGTCTTAATCTATGACGAGTTTACCAGGTCACGGCCGGAGGCAAATAACGTCCTGCTTTCGGTGCTTGAAGAGAGAATCCTGCCTCTCCCCACTTCCAGAGGGGGTGGTGAGAGTTACATGAAGGTGCACCCCAACTTTACCGCCATATTCACCTCCAATCCTGAGGAGTATGCCGGAGTCTATAAGAGCCAGGACGCCCTTCGGGACCGCATGGTGACCATTGAGGTGGGCAATTTTGACGAGGAAACTGAAATCGCCATCACCCAGGCAAAATCCGGGGTTTCGCCTGAGGACGCCCGGCGCATCGTCAGCCTGGTAAGGAAGGTCAGAGAGGCCAAATCCAACAAGCTCACCCCAACGGTTCGGGCTTGCATCATAATGGGCAAGGTTTTAAAGTTAAGGGAGGAGGCAGTACTTGGGAGCAATCACATTTTCGGGCAAACCTGTCTTGATATTTTAATGCCTGAGGTTCCTCGAGAGGAAAGGGAGAAAGTGAGACGGGTGATAGACGATGCCCTTGCTGTCTACTCTTGAAAGGAGGCGTGGCATGGCTGGCAAAGAAGAGGACAAAAATAAGGATAAGGAAGAGGATAAGGTCGAGATTGATTTCGGCGCTGGGAAGATAAGTTTCGGCGGGCTATTCAAGGGATTGGGCAACCTCATTGACCTAGCTGACAAGTTGAAAGAGGAAGGGGTTGCGAAAAGTGGCGAGATTAAGGGTTTGCCCAGGGGAGCTATGGGGGTGTACGGCTTGAGCATCAGGACTCTCGCCGGTAAGCCCGTGATTGAGAGCTTTGGCAATATCAGGGAAACAGCCAAGGGGCCAGTGGTAGAAGAGGTTCGAGAACCAATCGTGGATGTTTTTGATGAAGAAGACCATATCCTAGTCATTGCTGAACTGCCTGGAGTATCTGAAGATAAAATCAAAATTGAAGTGGCCGGGGATATTTTGAATCTTACCGCTTCCGATACGGACAAGAAATACGCTAAGGAGATTCTACTCCCCAGTAAGGTAAAGCCATCATCACTAAAGACAACTTACAAGAACGGCATATTAGAGGTTAAGCTTGATAAAGAGAAATAACCAGAGGGATTTAACCCATGAGTACAGATATTAAATTGCTGACCCTCCGCGTGGGGGAAGCGAAACCGAAGGATGTGGGACGGGGTATTGCCCGAATGGACCCGCAGGACATGGGAAGACTAGGCGTCCAGGTAGGAGATGTCATCCAGATTGAAGGCAAGCGAAGCACAGTCGCCAAGGTCATGCCTGCCTACCCTGAGGACCGGGGAAAATCCCTCATCCAGATGGACGGACTTTTGCGGGGCAATGCCCAGGTGTCGCTGGACGAAAAAGTAAATGTGCAAAAAACCAGCTATTTGCCAGCTGATAAGATAGTGTTGAACCCCCTGACTCTGACCAGGTCAATCAGCCGGGAGAGAGATGCCAGATACATCGGTACCCTGCTGGACGGGTTGGCGCTGGTTGAGGGGGATACTATAAGAGCCAATCTTTTCGGTACCCGTAGCCAGGATTTCACAGTTGTCAGCACTGTGCCCAAGAAAGCGGTGCTGGTGCATTCCAGAACGAAAATCGAGGTTGCCGAAAAGGGCGAGGCCACGACCAAGGTTTTCAAGGTATCCTATGAGGACATTGGCGGACTGGGGAAGGAGCTACAGCGAGTCAGGGAGATGATTGAGCTTCCTCTGAAATACCCTCAGGCATTTGAACGGTTAGGTATAGACCCACCAAAGGGGGTGCTTCTCCACGGCCCTCCCGGCTGCGGCAAAACACTCATTGCTCGGGCTGTCGCCAATGAGACGGCGGCTTATTTTACTCACATCACCGGGCCGGAGATTATGGGAAAGTTCTACGGTGAGAGTGAGGCCCGCCTGAGGGCCGTTTTTGAAGAGGCTAAAGCCCATGCGCCGGCTATCCTCTTCATCGACGAAATCGATGCCATTGCCCCCAAGAGAGAGGAAATGGGAGGAGAAAAGCAGGTAGAGAGGAGAGTGGTCGCCCAGCTTCTGGCTCTAATGGACGGGCTGGAGTCACGAGGAGAGATAATTGTTATCGGCGCCACCAATATTCCCAACTCGCTCGACCCGGCGCTACGCCGTCCGGGTAGATTTGACCGTGAGATTGCTATCAGCATTCCCGACCAGAGAGGACGACTCAACATTCTTCATATCCACACCCGGGGCATGCCTCTAGCTCAAGATGTAGGCCTGGATAAGCTATCCCAGATTACTCATGGCTTTGTCGGAGCCGACCTTGAAGCCCTGTGCCGCGAAGCGGCGATGAATGCCTTGAGGAAGATAATGCCCAGCATTGACTTCCAGATGGATGAGATTCCTTATGAAACCCTGCTTAAACTTGAGGTGACAATGGCCGACTTCACCGAGGCGCTCAAGGAGATAGAGCCCTCAGCGATTCGGGAGGTCTTTGTCGAGGTTCCCAATGTAAAGTGGGATGACGTAGGGGGCCTGGACGAGGTGAAACAGAAACTGGTAGAGGCAGTGGAATGGCCGCTTAAGTATCCCGACCTGTTCCAGCAGGCAAAGGCCAAACCGCCGAAGGGTATTCTTCTCTCCGGACCGCCGGGAACAGGGAAGACTCTGGTTGCCAAAGCCCTGGCCAATGAGAGCGAGGTCAACTTCATCTCGGTCAAAGGGCCTGAGCTCATGTCAAAGTACGTTGGCGAGTCGGAGCGGGGGGTGAGAGAGGTATTTCGAAAAGCAAAACAGGCAAGCCCCTGTATCCTTTTCTTCGATGAGTTTGACTCGCTCGTTCCCGAACGGGGACTGGGAACAGATTCGCAGGCCGCCGAGAGGGTGATAAGCCAGTTCTTGACCGAGCTCGATGGGCTGGAAGAACTCAAAGAAGTGCTGGTCCTGGCTGCCACCAACCGCAAGGACCTTATTGATTCTGCCATCCTGAGACCGGGCAGATTCGATTTCATACTAGAGGTTCCGCTGCCTGATGAAGAGGCACGACGAGAAATATTAATGGTTCACACCCGGGGAAAGCCTCTAGCCGGTGACGTTGACCTCCCGTCACTGGTTCAGGGGACAGAAGGAATGGCTGGCTCAGACATTGAGGCAATTTGCCGTGAAGCTTCGCTAAGCGCCATCAGGGAATCTATTCAGGGCGGACACCCGCAGAACAAACTTGAGATTTCCCAGAAGCATTTTAAACTGGCTGTGGACTGGCTAAAAAGGCAGAGAGGCGAATAGATGTCTTTGGAGCGTAAATATATCTACGGTATTATTCAAGAACCTGAGCCCAGGAGATTCAGCTTCTTGGGCGTGGGGGGTGCCGAGGTGTACACCATCAATCACCGAGAGCTAGCCGCCGTGGTCAGCGATACCGCGCTTGAAGAGATTGACCCGATCCGGAAGGATGTCCGGGCCCATACCGTGGTTCAAGACGAACTGCTGAAGAATTGTATCCTTCTCCCTATGGGCTTCGGTATGATAGCGGATAGCAAAGACGACGTGCTAAAGCTGCTGGAGAAGAACTACCAGGGGCTTAGCCGCGAACTGGTGCGGCTTGCCAGCAAGTTAGAAGTAGAGCTGAAGGTTTACTGGGACCAGGAGGCTATGATTAAAGAGCTTCAAGGCGGAAGCGAGGAGCTCACCAGACTGAAGGCAAAGGTTAAAAACGCCCAGTCTCCCATTGAAGCACAAAGACTGTTGATAGAAGCGGGCAAGTTGGTGGAACGTATTGCCCTGGACTGGAAGGCCAGGTACGCCGACCGGGTCTACACCGTCCTCAAGCGACTATCTGTTGATGCCAGGCTGAATAGCCCTCTAGGTGTGCAGAACGTCCTGAATGCCTCCTTTCTGATAGAGAGAGCCAGGGAGAGCGACTTCAAGAAGGAGGTCTATGCGCTGGACTCGCAGTATCAGGGTAAAGTCAATTTCAAGTACGTGGGTCCCCTGGCCCCGTATAGTTTCGTCAACGTAAAGCTGGAGCCGGTCAACTAACATGGTACTCGGAAAGATTTTATATGATATCGTTATGGGAATTCCCATGACCTTAGCCAAGAAAACATTGGAAGGAATCAGGGACGCGGCGGACAAGGAGCGTCTGATAACTGAGGAGTCAATTAAACAAAGACTTCAGGAATTCCAACTACAACTTCAAGACGGCAATATGAGTGAAGAGGAATACGAGGAGTTGGAAGCCACGCTCATGGAGAGGCTGAGGGCAGTGAGGGAATATCAAAGGAGGTGAGTAAATGCCATTGCAGGCAACAAAGAATGAAGCCTCTGGTCTAGCTGATGTAATTGACCGCATCCTGGACAAGGGGCTGGTCATCAATGCCGATATCTGCGTATCGGTGGCTGGAGTCGAGCTTTTAGGAATCAAAATAAGGGCTGCCATAGCTTCCTTTGAGACCGCAGCCAGGTACGGGCTGGAGTTCCCCAGCGGAACCAACTATGAAAAATCAGCCTGGAAAGAAGCCGAAGCAGGGAGAGAGGAATGCCCTGACTGCCTCAAGAAAGTCCCTGTTAAGGAGCTTCTGGGAGAAGGCGGCTGCCCCTGGTGCGGATGGGTTAGTGCAAAAGTGAAGAAAGCCTGGACCATTCCGGGACTGAAGGCGACTTAGGAGTAAGAAGGTTGGTTTAGGCTATGGCTATTGATATCAATGAAGGTAACCTCAAGCACGGCGTATTAGGACTGGTTATGGCTCTGGTTGAGGTCATCAGGGATGCTCTCAAAATCCAGGCGCTAAAGAGGATGGAGGGCGGGAGCTTGAGTGAGGAGGAGTGTGAGAGGTTGGGGAAAGCCCTGATGGAACTCGATATCGCTCTTGAAGAAATCAAGGAGGAGCAGGGCATAACCGAGTCAGTTCGGGCAGTGAGGGACGGGCTGGACGAAATTGTAGATGATGTTATAGACAAACTAATCAATCCAGAAAAGTGGCAGGAGGAAACCGAAGAGCGGGGAAATGGTAAGCAAACAAGGACAGGGATATACGCTGGCAGTAGCTAACCCGAAGGGAGGGGTGGGCAAGACAACCACCACGATAAACCTCGGAGCGGCACTCGCCGAGAAGGGGCGAAAGGTGCTTCTTGTTGATTTTGACCCGCAGGGGCACCTGACGGCAGGATGCGGACTTAAAGCCTTCTACACACGCAGCGATTTCCCTCTTGCTGACCTTATACTGAGGGGGACTGTGAACCAGATAAAAGCATTTATCACACCGGTGGAGAACTTCTGGGTAATGCCGGCACATGTGTCGCTCATCCGGCTCGAAGACGAACTGGTGGTGCAGAGGGCTGGCGAGACCAGGCTTAAGAAGGTGCTTGAGGCTCTCAACGCTGATTTCGAGTTCTGCCTGATAGATTCGCCACCGGCGGTCAATATCCTGGCGGATAGCGTTCTTCTTGCCGCCGGGAGGGTGCTGGTGCCAGTTCAAGCCGAGGATACATCGATCCGGGGTATAGAGGCGCTGGAGGCCGAAATGCGGGATTTGAAGGATATCCTGGATGCGGATATTGAGATTGTGGCTATTGTACCCAACATGGTAACTTCTAACTCGGTGTCAGAGAGAGTCCTAGCAGAATTATGTGAGAAGCGGCCGGTATCAGAAGCCTGCTGGAATGCGATGGCCGGAGTTCAGATACGGAAAAGGGTCGACTTGGCCAAAGCCTGGCATGAGGGAAAGTCAATTTTCAGTTATAATCCTCGATGTGACGTCATCGACAGCTACCGGAAACTTGCAGATTTTGTGTGCCAGGTGAGCAGACGATAAATGGAGAATAGAGGGCGATACATATATGGAGTCGCTGCCGGCGCAAAGGCAGTCAGTCTGGGTCCTATAGGGATAGAAGGCAACGAAGTATACACCATCCCCTGCGAGGGCTTTTGTGCCGTCGTTCACAACTGTCCTGCCGAGGCGTATCAATCCGGCGACGAGGAGACCGTGAAAAAGTGGGTGAGGACGCATCAGGACGCTCTGGACGAGGCAAAGAAAGCACTTGGCACTGTAATACCTCTGGGCTTCGACACCATTTTACAGTCAAAAGACGAAGTTATTTCTCCCGACCAGGTAGTGAAGGACTGGCTCAAAGGAGACCATGATCGGTTTCAAACCGTAATGGAGATGATAAAGGGTAGAGACGAGTATGGGGTGCAAATCTTCTATGACCCGGGTTTAGTGGTAAAGCAAATCTCAGATGGAAGCCAGGAGATTCGAAAAATCAGGGAAGAGATGGCATCCAAATCGCCGGGGATGGCATATCTGTATAAGCAAAAGGTCGAAAGAGCGGTGAAGGCCGAGATAGAAAGGCTTGCCGGTGTATGGTTCACGGACTTCTACAGGAGAATTAAGGGTCATTGTGATGATATCGTGGTGGAAAAGACTAAGAAGGCAGACAGGAATAGAGTAATGCTACTGAATCTCTCGTGTCTGGTAGCGGGGGAGAAGGTGAGCAATCTGGGAGTAGAGCTGGAGAAAGTCAACAATACTGAGGGCTTCTCGGTTCACTTCTCCGGCCCCTGGCCGCCTTACAGTTTTGTAGCTCAACCGACTATAGCTACTCTTGGTGTAAAGGAGGAGTCTAATGCTGTATAAATGTGGCTTTTGTCAGGGAAGAGGAGAAGTTCGCCGTTCCTTCAAACTTCCTTTTGGCACTTGTCAGGTGTGTTCTGGAAGGGGGACAGTGTATGTGGAGGAGCCTATTATTACCTGTGCCTTCTGTGAAGGGACTGGTATGCAGCCCAATGCTTACCCTTATGCCCTGCTTACCTGTCCTGCCTGTAGAGGTAAGGGTGTTGTTACCTTAAAGGAGCCAAATGTGTTATGTCCCGATTGTTTGGGAAGAGGACAAATGATTGATGGCAGAGTCTACTGCCTGACCTGTAAAGGTAAGGGAAGAGTGGAAGTAAAGAAGGAATGTGGGGTTATTAGATAGAAGATGGAGCCCACACGAGATACGCATGCGACGCTGGTAGACCTTCTGGACAGAATCCTGGACAAAGGTCTGATGCTTGATGCCGACATTATCATCCACGTGGCCGGCATTCCTCTGCTGGGCGTTAAGCTAAGGGCTGCTCTCGCCGGCATGGAGACCATGTTGAAGTATGGTATCTGGCAGGACTGGGACGAAGCACAGCGAGCGATTGCTACAAAAGAGTACCGGCAGAAGAAGATAGCCATGGCTCCAGAAGGTGAAGTCGCCGCCTTGTGCCATAAATCCGAACGCACTGTAACCACTGTCTTGTAGTGGCTGGGGATGATTTTGATTTGGAATAAGAGGGAGGTGAGTAATGAGAGTAGTAGAGAAGATTAAGGCATTCTTTAAACGAGGGAAGACAACAACTAAAGCTGAGACGAAGCCAACCACCGGGGGTTCTGAAGCAAAGACTACTGAAGCCACGGGACAGGAGGGGGCTAAAGGGTAGGACGTTTGAACCCTTGGCGTAAGGTAAGTTAAAGATATTTACCAGTGCGATAGCCAAGCAGGCTATCCGTGGTGCGAGCCTGCGGCTGGAAAGGAGGATGACAGACAGTATGAATACCGATGAGATAATCAAGAAGGCACAGGAGGACTTTGCCAGACTTAGCAAGTTGCCCGTCAACGCGGTTATCGGGATGGCTAAGAGCGAGGAGGGATGGGTGGTCTCACTGGAGACAGTGGAGAGAAAGGCTATCCCGGATACTATGGACGTGTTGGGGCTTTACGAGGTTCGTCTGGATAGCGAAGGTACCCTTCTTGGTTTTGAGAGAAAAAAGTTGCGTAAGCGTGGTGAAACGCAGGAAGGCTGAGGCGGAGGGTCAGATGACAGCATGAACAAGTGCCCTGGGTGTGAAGCTACACCATCAGTAGTGTGGCTGCTTACTGTCCCAATTGTGGTGAACCCTGGACGGTAAAGTGCTCCCGATGCGCAGCAAGCTGGCGCTTCTGGAAATTCTACAAATTCTGTCCCGGTTGCGGGGCGGCAGTAGAAAAGCTCGGCAATATCCCAGGTAAGCAGAGGCAGGCAGCACAGGAAGGTGATAAACTGAAGGCTACGCCTTAGAGAGACAGTAGGTGGTAAACGATGAGGAAGCTGTATCTTGTGCCTATCCTTCACATGAGTGCCGACATGGGTTCCCTGGCTTCAGCTCTGGATGAAACGGCAAAGGCTGAGTTCGGGCAGGAAGTGTGGCAAAAGCACAAAGGGACTGTGTCCAGTTTCTGGGACTCTATTGGTCAATTCTTTGATGCCCTAGATGTGAAGGGTTTCAACATCTATCAGGATGGAATGGTGGCCGATGGCGCAGACGGGCTCAGGATTATTAGAGAGGGTATCAGCCAGGGAAGCAAGAACCATGAGATTATAGGAAAGCTTCTGCAGCGGGGGGCAGTGTTGGTAAAGACCGAAGACCTCGTTCTAGTGAAGCAAGAGTATACCTATATAGCGAAAATAGCTCACTCCAAATCGCCGAAGGAGAAAGAGGTTTGGGCTCTCAGGTACAAAGTAGCTCAAGACAGACTGCTAAGGCAACGCGATGATTTCATTGCAAAGAGAATCGAAGTGACTTTGGGCGAAGGCGACACGGGTATCCTCTTTATCGGGGCTTACCATGATATCTTGTCCAGACTACCTGAGGATATCCAGGTGGTCCAGGTAAAAGATACCGCCAAGGTCAGAGAATATCAAAAGAATCTTACTAGTGCCAAACCCCGAGGTGAAAAATGAGAAGGTGGTCAACAGCCGGCTCTCAACGAGTATCGTTCATTACGTATTGCGTCAAATAAGGTGCCGCGATAAGGTTGCTTCTTCAGAATGAAGAAGCAACCCAAACTCATCGGCAAGATAATTCTGGCAAAGTTCTTGGAGTATAGCGTGGAAAGGTTCATCGCCTTCGTTAGCAATATTGAAAGCTCTCAGCTTTACAAGAAGCTAGTTCAGGATGGTGTGATAATGCCTAAATCCCTCGCAGGGGTACTCTGGCAAAAAGATACTGCCACACTGGTCAAATCTGGAGTGATTGCCAGAGTTGAGGGCACGGACAATTTTTTTCTCTGCTATACTGCGAGGGAATTTTCTATAGAATACCAAATCAGTGACGAGAAACTAACAAGCTACCTGAATAGCTTAAAACCAGCGGAGGAGGAGAGAAAAAATATCAATAGCCTCCTGCACAAGGTAAGGCGCATTAGCACCAGAAACCTGATTGTCCACAGGGTACTGGAAAAAATAGTAGAACATCAGAGAGGTTACTTTGCCTCTAATAATGAATTTAACCTAAAGCCGCTCTCCCAAGCCGGGTTAGCCAGGCTTATTTCTGACTCCAAGAATGGAAGCCCTAGCCTTGATTTTACAATCGATACAAGCAGAATCTCCCGAGCCTTACGCAAGTTATCTATCATCACTCCAAACGAGAAAGAAATTCCCTTAAGATTCCTTTTTGTCAGCAGGAAGGATATGGTTAAAAGGGGTATAAAAGCAATTCTTAACCGGGAGAAGCAAGACATCGGCAGCGGGCGGATCACAAAGCCCCATACAGATGAGGAACTAAAGCACATTATAAAAGAGGAATACGGTCTGTCAGTAACAAGAAGAGAAGTGTCATATTGCCGAAAGGAACTGGGGATATCGCCATACCTTAAGCGAAACGGGTATGTGTATCACACTTTGGCGGCGAACTTTTCCGAGCTATATCCATTTACAGCTCTATCGGTAGAGGGCAACGCTCCTGCGGGTCCGGGGGTATATGAACTTTGTCTAGACACTGATGTGAAAGAATACCCTACAGGTTGCTGTCAAACATTCTACATTGGAAGCGCCAAGAATCTCCGTAAGAGACTGATTAGTCATCTGAACTCAAACGGCAAGAATGGTGGCATTAAAAAGGCTATAAAGGAAAGGCCTTGCGTGTTTCGGTATCTCCGGGTTCCACAGGGATGGGACCAAGAGGAGAAGAAGTTTTACAATCTGTTTGTCTTAACCTATGGAGATTCTCCGCAATGCAATCACATGAGCCCAAAAGTGGCTAGCAAACAGACAGAAGAATAATTCACTTAACAGTTTAAGCCAGGTGAGGGAGGTTCCATGATGGATAAGGGCGATTATGTTGAAAAAGAAAAGGAACTGAAGAGGCAACGGAAATTCTCACGAAATGGAATGGCTGCAATCCCGCGTGGGCCAGATTGTCTGTCTGATATTAGCCACCTATTGGCAAAGGGTGTAAATCATTAGGAGGTTTGTACGATGAGGAAAGACAGGCGTCTTCTGTTATACATAGTCCTCGTGGTTATGCTCGCTTTACTGCCTGTGGGAACAATGCATGTCCTATGGCCTCACTTCCTTTTGCAGAATGGGCCACTCCACTCCACCATAGAAGCCATGGGAGCAGTGGCAGCAATCCTTATGGCGATTGTAATACTTCAAAGGCAACCTGATGAGGGCAATAGGCGACTGTTCTGGGTAGCAATGGGGCTACTAGGGGGAGGTATGCTGGATGGTTTCCATGCGGTTACTCAGCCGGGACACGGATTCGTTTTGCTCCACTCAATGGCGGTGCTCGTCGCCGGTTTTGGGTTCGCTCTTGTCTGGTTACCAGAATCAGACCGACACCCTTCACTGAGAAAGTGGGTTCTCTGGTCTGTCATTGTAGGTTCTACGCTGTTTGGAATCTGGACATTGTTATTTCGTGACACATTGCCCGTAATGGTGCAAGACGGGCAATTCACCAACACTGCCAGGGCGATGAACCTCCTTTCCGGCGTCTTTTTCATTGCTGCTGGCGGGCGTTTCCTCCTCGATTTCCATCGTTCCCTCAAGCCAGATCTTTATCTTTTCACCTGCATGACCCTACTGTTCGGTGTGGCTTCGTTATCGTTCACTTACTCAGCACTCTGGGATGACGCCTGGTGGTTTGGGCATAAGGAGGCGCTATGAGTTCTAAAGAATTGCAAGCCCCGCATTTCAGTCGGGAACGCCCATTGGGAGCCTCCCCAGCTATTGTTCTGGATCTTCTCTTAGGTGTTGTCGTCCTTTCCCTCGGCGACCTTATGGAGATTATTCCCCTATTCGCTCCCCTGGTAGCTTCACCCCTTTTCCACTTTTTCCATGAGATTCACGACCTGCTGACTGTGGGATTGGTACTTTATGCTGCCTACAAGTACCGCGCTCGCTTGGGGATAGTCGCTATCCTGGTTTATATCGCAACCCATATCCCCTACTTTATCGTCCAGTCCCCCGAAAACGCTCCGGAATTTCTGCGTATTCTCTCCAGCGGCTTCGTCGCCATTTTTGGCATCTGGCTAATAAGCCGACTACGTAAGAGTGAAGAACAGTGGAAAGCAAGCCAGGAAACACTGCGCCAGTCTGAAGAAAAGTATCGAGGCTTAGTCGGTAATGTTAGGCTAGGAATATTCAGAAGTACTCCAGTACCTACTGGAAGGTTTCTAGAAGTGAATAGAGCCATGGAGGAGATTACCGGCTACTCCCGCGAAGAGTTGCTGCGCATGAACGTTTCTGACTTGTATTTACATCCAGAAGAAAGACAAGCCGTCATAGAGGAAATCGCCTCGGCTCAGGAGAACATAACCAAGGAATTAAACTTCAGAAAAAAAGACGGAGCCGAAATAGCGGTATCGGACATAAAGACTCCTGTAAAAGATGACACTGGCAAAATCCTATATTTTGATGGAGTTATGGAGGATGTCACCGAAAGGAAGCTCGCCGAAGAGAGAATTGCCCACCTTACGACTGTGCTCAGGGCGATAAGAAACGTCAACCAACTGATTACCCACGAAAAAGATAGACAAAGTCTGATTCAGAAAAGCTGTGACCTGCTGGTGCAAAGACAGGGCTACGAAAGAGCATGGATATTACTGCTAGATGATAATAGAAACTTCGTCACGGCGGTCAGTACCGGGTTGAGAGAACATGATTTGGCCTTCCTGAAACAACTGGAAACAGGTGATTATCCTGTATGCGTGAGGGAACTATTGGGTCAAGAGCAACTCTTTCTTGTTTATGACCAGCCGGGGAAGCGGCACGAGGGGTGCATCTTAGCCAGCGAGCACAGTCGCCAAGGTGTCTTCCGATGTAAACTGGAACATGGGGGTAAGCTTTACGGCGTACTGGGCGTCGCTGTCCCTTCTGGAACAGTTTTTGATAAGGAGGAACAGGCACTGTTTCTTGAATTATGCAGTGATGTTGCTTTTGCCCTGGCTAATATCGAGGCCGAAAAGCGGCGTAAGCAAGCCGAGGAAGCAACGCAGAGAACCGAAGAGAACTTCCGTCGTTCCCTTGATGATTCCCCGCTGGGCATCCGCATTGTCAGCGCCGATGGTGAGACGGTCTATGCCAACCGGGCAATTTTGGATTTCTACGGATACGATAGCATTGAAGAGCTAAAGACAACTCCCAGGGAAAAGAGTTACACCCAGGAGAGCTATGCCGAGCACCAGGTGAGAAAAGAGAAGAGGCAACGAGATGAGTATGTTCCATCCAATTATGAAATAGGTATTGTGCGCAAGGACGGAGAAATCCGCCACCTACTGGTGTTCCGCAAAGAAGTGACATGGGACGGTAAGAGGCAATTTCAGGTAATATACCAAGACATAACCGAACGCAAGCGCGCGGAAGAAAAGGTTGTTCATCTTGCCTCTTTTCCCGAATTAAATCCAAACCTCGTCCTAGAGCTGGACCAGAAGGGCAATCTCAGGTATCTAAATCCGGCAGCGAGAAGCTGCTTTCCCGACATGGCTACCATCGGGATGAATCACCCATTCTTGGCAGATTGGGTACAGGTGGTGAAGCAGCTTCAGAGTAGCAACGGGACTAAGAGCATTACTCGTGAAGTGGTGGTTGATAGCTCATTCTACGAACAGATAATCTTTCCGGTATCTGAAAACCAGATACGTGTTTATGGCACAAACATTACCGAGCGCAAGAGGGCAGAGAGAGAAATAAAAAGAGAAAAGGCTTTTTCGGCAGATATAGTAGCTACTGTCCCGGAGTCGTTGCTCGTTGTGGATGGAGATTCAAGAATAAAGAGTACAAATCGAGCTTTTAATGAACTATTCCAAACTGAGCCGGAAAAGGTAACGGGTAGGAAGATAGCCGATGTGTTGGGAGATAAAGATGGCAAGCTCAGTGCTCAGCTAGCCAGGTTATTCAAGACCGAAGATACGCTGGAAGATTTTGAACTACACTATCAATCAGAAAAGCTGGGTGAACGGATATTGAATATCACGGCAAGGGGAATGATTGTTGCAGAAGAAGAAGAAGAAGAAGAAGAAGAACTCCTCGTGGTGATACAAGACATTACGGAGCGTAAACAGATGGAGGAAGAGCTCAGACACTCAGGTGAATTCTTCAAAACCGTCTTTAACAGCAATACTGATGCTACCTCAGTCATTGATGTTCATGATTTCACTATAGTCAGAGCTAACGATGCTTTCCTGCAGCAGTATGGCTTGAAAGAGGAACAGGTTATTGGCAAGACCTGTTACCAGATAACCCATCACCGCTCTGACCCATGTATACCACCGGAGGACATCTGTCCTCTTCGAGATACCGTAACAACTGAGGAGCACTCAGTAGCCGAACATGTGCATTATACTAAGGATAATGAAAGGATATATGTGGAGGTTTCTATATCCCCAATAAAAGATGAAGATGGAAAGGTGATGCAGGTTGTTCATGTATCAAAAGACATCACCGAGCGTAAGAAGATGCATGAGCAACTCATGTCACAGGACCGGCTGGCTTCCATTGGCCAGCTTGTGTCAGGGGTAGCCCATGAAATCAATAACCCGCTAACCGGTGTCATTGGCTTCTCAGAGCTGTTGCTCAAAAGAGACCTCCCTGATGACGTTAAAGCAGACTTAAAGATTGTCAATGACGAGGCAATGCGCACTGCCAAAATAGTCAAGAACCTGCTCACCTTCGCCCGGAAGCAACCGGAAGGAAAAGCGCCGGTCGACATTCATGAGCAGATACAGAGAGTACTGGACCTGCGTGACCACGAGCAGAAGGTAAATAACATTCAAGTGATTACCCGCTTTGCTTCAGACCTGCCCCAGGTAATGGGGAACGCCTCCCAGTTACAGCAGGTATTCTTCAATATTGTTATCAATGCCGAATTCTTCATGCTGGAGGCACACCAGAAGGGCAATCTGACCATTACCACCGAGCGTACAGGGGATATTGTCCGCGCCTCCTTTACGGATGACGGCCCCGGGATTTCTGATAAGAGTATGAAGAGTCTTTTTACTCCCTTTTTCACCACCAAGGAGGTAGGTAAAGGTACCGGGTTAGGCCTGAGCATCTGCCACGGGATAGTTACCGAACACGGCGGCAGGATATACGCTGAGAGCGAGCCAGGGAAGGGAACGACGTTTATCGTGGAGCTGTCCATCAAGGAAGAGACAACCGGCCAGGAGGAGGCAAGATGACAAGACCAAGTACTCGTAAAAAGCGAATTCTTATCGTCGACGACGAGCCGGCAATTCGTGAGCTCTGCCAGAGAGTCCTCACCGAAGAAGGATTCGAGGTGGATACTGCTCCCGACGGGAGAGTAGCCCAGGCGATGATAAGTGAGCGGGAATATGGCTTATATTTCATTGATATCAAGATGCCGCTAATGGACGGTAAGGAACTGTATGAATCGCTGCAGACAACTTATCCCCGCAGTGCTGGCAGAGTCGTATTCACTACCGGTAGCGCCATAGGTCAGGAAACTGAGAGTTTCCTGCAGAGTAGCAGTAGGCCAGTCTTGCGTAAGCCCTTCACCACTGAAGAACTAAAGGCAATAATCAGACAAGCCTTGAAGGCAGTAGATAAATGACCGAAGGCAAAACGACAATACTGGTGGTTGATGACGAGGAGCATGTACGCAAGCTGCTTCAGCGAGTATTAGAAGGGGCTGGCTACAGAGTAGTTACTGCGGACAATGGCCGTCAAGCTTTAGATAAGCTGGCAGAGAGTAATATCAATCTAGTACTTTTAGACATACGAATGCCTGAGCTTGATGGTTTTGAAACTCTTAGACGGTTACGCGAACGGAGTGAAATCCCGGTTATCATGCTTACCGGAATAGGTGAAGTGACTACTATTAGCGATACTCTGAGCCTGGGCGCGGATGACTATGTACATAAACCTTTTCTCGCTCCAGTCTTACTTGCGCGTATTGAGGCGAAGCTAAGATGTAGTAAGATATGAGTCCCGCGACTGGATATTGGGCAGATGCAACAGGCTAATGTTTCACTGGTGGAGACGCGATAGCTGTAGATAGTCATTACCTTTGGTGAGCTGAAACCTTTAATAATAGAAACTCCGAGACGGATGGCGAAATGGCTAGAAAGCGAAAAACAATACTAATTGTTGATGATGAGAAGAATGTCAGGCGTTTGCTGCGCAGTATGCTGGGCAAAGAATATACTGTCGTTGAGGCTGAGGACGGAGAGGTAGCAGTACATATGGCTCGGCACGACAAACCAGACTTTATCCTGATGGATATTATGATGCCGAAGATGGATGGCTATACTGCCTGTAAGATTATAAAGTCAACCCCCATAATAAAGGCGATTCCCGTAGTCATGCTAACAGCAGTAGGTTATGAACTCAACGTCGAACTTAGCCACGAGATGGGTGCTGACGGATATATGACCAAGCCCTTCAGCCAGCAGGATTTGCTGGATACAGTCGAACGATTCTTAAAAAGTCCTGAGTAAGACATGGGCTTCTCCGTTACAATGCCCGTTCTATTACCCCCTGAACAATTACCCATAATGTTTACTACGCCTGAGGTAATAATCACTCATGGGACATTTGACTAAACCAGTAGAAATACGAGAGCGTTCTTTTCGCTTCTCATTTCGTGTAATAATCTTGGTGACACGTGGAATAGCGTGTCTATAATATGACCATCTACCGCGATGCTTCACAAGGAGGGTGACAAATGATCAGAAAACAGACAAACCTGCCTCTCTTGATTCTCAACATAATCGGCTTTCTAGGTACTGTAATCGTGAATGGATTGGCTAGCACTTTACCCCTAAACAACAAGACCACCGCCGAGCTATCTGACCAATACCCGAACCTATTTGTGCCGACAGGGCTCACCTTTTCAATTTGGGGCATAATCTATATTCTGCTTGTCATATTCGTCGTTTACCACGTCGTTGCCACCATAAGAAAGGACACGGGAGGGATATCTGTTAGCAGGAAAATTGGGTTGCTGTTCTTTGTATCCTCTGTCTTGAATATGGCCTGGATTTTCGCGTGGCATTACGAAATGGTTCCGTTGTCAGTCATAATCATGATCTTACTTCTGGGAAGCCTAATTGCCATATACTTGCGATTGGGAATCGGCAAATCAGCTGCATCCAGAAAAGAACAGTATCTGGCACACCTTCCTTTCAGTGTGTATCTTGGCTGGATAACGATAGCTATGATCGCAAATATTACAGCTTTGTTGGTTGATATTAACTGGAATAGATTTGGACTTAGCGAACAATTCTGGGCAGTAGCTGTTATTGCTATTAGTATAGCAATTGCGATGATTGTGCTGGTTACAAGAAGAGACATATATTATTGTCTTGTTGTTGACTGGGCATTACTGGGAATCCTGCTAAAACGGCTGTCTGCTTCACCGGCTGCCCAAAGCGTCATTATTACTACGATTATCGGCTTAGCACTTGTTACCTTGGGAATAGTAATTCAGATAGCGAGAAGAAAGGTGTACATGAGCCGGGCACCGGGATAGAATGTCATCGTGCCTGCAGTAACAAGAAAGCTTTTATTAAAAGCACTCTATGTCTATGCCAATGTAATAATAGTCCCTTCTGGTTAACTTATAGGGTTTCTCAACATTCTAGTAGATTGGTGGATAACAATAGCTTGGAATGTGACATCACATATCAAAGACTATGCTCAAAGTATTTTATCTACTGAAGTAGTTACACTAAAGAACATTGCTGGGGGCTTTCTACCCAGCCTTTTACGAGTAAGATTTTAATGTGCTACTTTGTTGTGGATGCTCTCCGTAATTTCCGATTGGTATTTCATCAACTCCGGAATTATCGAGCCTAGTTCTTTCCGTAATGCGTCAAGGAGCCGTTGGTTCGCCCGCATTTGTGCAAATCTGACGATAAGAAATGTCTTTTCATCGGAGCTATTAATTGCTACATCTCTGGCCTCCAGAAGGGGTTTAATAATAACCCAGTCTCTAACTACTGCCAGTAATTCCTCTCTTTCTGGCTCACTAAACCCCGCAGCCTTTAGGATTGACTGGTATATCTTAATGTCTACAAGCCAGTCTGTAGGGCTCTTTTCCTGTCCACCGCTCCCTGTTTGATGTTTGTACTGAATGTGCCCAGAAAGACCCTGCCTTGTTCTAAGTGTCTGCCCACAATGGGGACATAGAAACCTTTTCTCCAGCGTTTGCTGACTTAATTTTGGCATATAACCACCTCCATAAACAGTGAATTATTAGCTAATATTAGGTTGCCAGCAACCTTTTGTCAAATAGTATGCAATAGTAAGTGCACGGTCGTCATTTATTCTTAAACTTAGACAAGGTCGGCATCGGACCAAAATGCTCAAAAACTCTCACCCATCAACCGAACCCCATGTGCCAATTTACCGCAGTCCCTGCCAGCCATGAAGCGAGGCTAGCGATACTCTTGATAGAGTGTCTTCGATGCATCGAAATAGGGCTTAGAGGGCATGTTAGAGTTTGCTGAAAAGCAGAGAAGAATGACAGACAACCCAGGTTTCTGCGAACGTGGTCGGTTATTACAGGTAAATAAGGGATTAAAAATATAGAGCTGGGCTTGATGACTCAACCGAAAGCAAATCAATCCCAAGAGCGACACTCTAACTAGAGTGTCTTCGATATATCCAAGAAGCCCAAAATGGCTCATTGCACGTTAGCGACCTGCTCCCCCAAAACGATACCAGATAATAAAATTATAAAAAGGGATAGGATTAGACCTATTACACAAAACATCCAAAAGTGTCATGAGTAACATTTCTCGGTTGTTCAATCAGGCTCTTGACTTTCCAAACCTGTCTAACTAGAATAGTAGCTAGAAAGGAGGCAAGCGGCCTCCGCCTTTTTCCGATCCTGAATGGGGTTCAGGTGGTCGACGGTTCAAATCCGTCCACCCCGAGATTAAGTTAGGTGGGATAACATGGATCAGGCTAAGCCGGCAAGGGCAAGCTATCTTTACAATTAGCCGGTCAGAGCCTTTTTGCCGCTAATCTCTTGCTTCAGGTACCATTTCTGGACAGCCTCAACGACCTCCTCTGGATGCTCGCAAACTCTAAGTAGCTTAAGGTCTTCTTCAAAAATAAACTGCCTCGCCAGGACAGTACCTTTGAGCCAGTCCAGTAACCCCTGCCAGTAGGAGCCATCGAACAATATCACGGGGAAGGGTTTTATCTTTTGGGTTTGCATCAGGGTTAGCACCTCGGTCAGCTCATCGAGGGTGCCTAACCCCCCCGGCATCATGATGAAAGCAGTAGCATATTTTACCAGCATCACCTTACGTATAAAAAAGTGGTGAAAGGTTATTGACTTGGTGGTGTAAATGTTACCAATCTGTTCTTCAGGTAGTTTAATGTTTAGTCCGACCGAGGCAACTCCGGCTTTAAGAGCCCCCTTGTTGGCGGCTTCCATAACACCAGGCCCACCACCGGTGATGATGGAAAAGCCTAACTGTCCCAAGCGATAGGCTATGTCTTCTGTCTGGACGTAAAGCTTATCATCTGCCTTAAGTTGAGCCGAACCGTATATGGTTATCGCAGGCTCGATGCCTGAGAGCTCATCAAAACCCTCCACCAGTTCGCCTATTATGCGGAACATCCGCCAGGCTTCTCCTTTAGCTAAATCATTTATTTCGTACCCGTTTGCCATATGAACCTCCCCCAAAATTAGTATCTTCCATGTAGTCTACGTCGCTAGGCTATTGTGTCTCCAGATGTGATGAGCCCGAAAGCGCTATTTCCTCACGATGCTATTATAACCCTTCCTGACGAGCATTGCATCGGTTTGTGCACCAGCAGAATTCCGGCTTTCTGTTAGCAGGCTTGGTGGCACGATGCTGTTTTGACCAGGATAGCTTAACTACTTTATATCTGCTATAATTTGCTTCGTGAGCCAGTTGAGGTGACGATAACAGGAGGTAAAAGTATGGGTAGGATTATCGCATTCGTGGTGGTCTCGGTGGGGCTGGTCGGGTGTCTGGTTGTCATCGTGTTGGGTACTCTTAAAACGACAACTGTCGAAAGCAATGTTGCCCTTCTCAGTGTTTCGGTGGTTCTGGTAGCACTGGCTGTGCTCCTGCAGGAGGCTAGAAGGTAATCCAGGTGAGCCATATTCTTAAATTCCGGTCACGCCGGTGCTTTCTTTAAGGCTGTTCCTTACCCGTCTTCGCTGCAAAACTAATTTAGCCATCCCTGCATTCAAGGTGGGGATGGCTAAATCGAACATTTCTACCCAGGTAAGTAAAACGTTACCTTATATTGTTTATCAATAGGACTAAGAGAGGTAAACCCTCTCGCCCTTTGATACACTCCCAAACAGCAACGGCCGGTTGCTAAACAATTCCCATATCAGTCTGGCAGATAGACGACAACACCACTCTGAGCTACCTGGAATTTTGCCAAGTAAGTCAACAAACACTACAAGGATAAGCCCCAACCAGGTAAAAGCTCACCTCAAATCAGGACTCCGGCCCTTGGATTAGACCTGTTAGAGACAAACCCACCCTTCGCTGGCTAATCACATAGCCGCAAAAAGGTAGGTACTATCTGCAACCGCAGTATTAGACGCTCTTGCCGATGCGGAACATCTTGGTGCTGCATACGGGGCATACACCCTGAGTCGCCGGCTTGCTATTCTTCATGGTGATAGCTTTAGCGTTCTTCATTTCCCTCTTGGTGCGGCACTTTACACAATAGGCTTGCATTTAAGTTCCCTCCCTCCTTTTGAGTATTAAGGTTAATTGAGTATTAAGGTTAAACCATTAACTACCAGGATGTCAAGAGCCTAGACGATATTTTCACACTATTATTTACTCTCAATGTTAATTGTTTTTATC
>Ga0082335_1000847_pt1 | contig 71869 bp, 74 predicted proteins | sample Subgrocontami58m_FD_72375 | JGI IMG/M metagenome (GOLD analysis project Ga0082335, IMG submission 72375) | Subsurface groundwater microbial communities from S. Glens Falls, New York, USA - GMW37 contaminated, 5.8 m (SPADES assembly) (version 2) ... | reverse complement strand
CGGCGAACCCCAGAACCAGGCCGGTCACCAAGGAGTACGGCGCCCAACCCAGCCAACGGTCGAGCCAATAGCCGAGAAAACCCCCGACCAAAAGGCCCGCGATCATATCCGCCAAGACGCGATAGGCAACGCCCGTTTGCCGCTGCGACATTCCGCTCTGGTCGCTGTTCTGCTGCGGTTTTTCGACCTTCCCGCGGGCCGCCTTGAGCCGTGCATCGAGGTCGTCGACACGCCGGCGGTCGCCTACGGGATCGGGTGTTTCCATCGCTCCTGCCCTCGGACGACGTCGATAGAGACTATCCTCGCCATCCGGTTGCGGGCGGATGTCTAGGGGGTGGGTTCGGCCCTGTCAAGGAACCGATTCCCGTTGTTTGCCAATCGGTTAGTGGCCTCCTCCGGCACTCCCCGCGGCCTTCAGAACCGCGAAGGTCGCGTCGCCGTCGCGCTCCACCTGCGGCACCAGGTCGACCTCCCAGTCGAGGTACTGCCGCATGGCGGCTTCGACGTCCTCCTTGAAGTCGTAGGGCCGGTACCAGACGTCGGTTGGCGGATCGGCCATCCGGACATGGCCGGTTTCGAGCGGGAGCTTGGCATTGCGCCAGGCCTGCATGCCGCCGGCGAGGATCGCCACCGGCCGTCCGCCGGCTGCCGCCTCGGCCTCCGGCGCGGCCAGGGCCGCGATCTCGCCATCGGGCGAGACCAGCACGATGCGCGTCGCGCCTTTCTGTTGCGCCAGCATCTCGGGAAGGGTCTTGCCGAGGTTGGCGCGCACGGCGAACCAGGCGCCCGGCACATGGCCATCGCGATAGCGGAGGCTGGTGTCGAGATCGATCACCAGGGTCGCGGCGCGCGCCGCGTCGAGTTCGCTCGGCGTCACCGCCGACGGCGCGGGCAGGCGGAAGCCGGCGGGGAAGCGCGGCTCGGCCTCGGTCGTGCGTTCGGCCGCCGCCGGCGCATGGTCGAGCACGTAGGTCTCGGCCCAGCCCATCTGCATCAGCCAGTGCGCCGTCATGGTGGCGCGCACGCCGTCGTTGTCATGCAGCACGATGGTGGCGTTGCGCGCGCCGACATACTGGTCGGTGGCCTGCACGAGCTGCCCGCCGGCGGCATGCCGGAACCCCTTGAGGTGGCCTTGCGCGTATTCGGCGGGATCGCGCACATCGAGGCGGTAGAGCGGCCCGCCCCTCGCCTCGAGCCCTGCGAGGCCCGCCTTGTCGATCTTCCTGATGTTCATCTTCCTGGCGATGTTCGCTGCCGCAGCCTGCGCGAACTTGGCGGCTTCAGGCCCCTGCGGTCCGAAACTCCTGGTCTCGCCGCGCGCGACCTTCAGGCCGGCCAGGTGCCAGCCCATGGTGCCGTTCTTCAGAGCCATCACCTTGTTGGGCAGGCCGGCGTTGATCAGCGACTGCGCGCCGATGATCGAACGCGTGCGGCCGGCGCAATTCACGATCACCAGGGTCTCGGGTCGCTTCACGAAGTCCTTCACGCGATAGACCAGTTCGGCGCCAGGGCAGTCGATGCCGCCGGGGATCGACATGTTGGTGAATTCCGGCAGCGGCCGGGAATCGAGGATCACCATGTCGGCTTTCGAATCGATCAGCTTCTGCACGTCGGCAGCATCGATGCGCGGCGTGTCGTTGCCGTGCTCGACCACCTCGCCGAAGGCCTTGCTGGGCACGTTGACGCCGGTGAAGACCTCGTAGCCCGCATCGCGCCAGGCTTTCAGCCCGCCTTTCACGACGGCGACATCGCTGTAGCCCAGCATGCAGAGCCGAGCGGCGGCGCGGTTGGCGCGGCCGCTCCATTGCGTGTCGTGGGCTTCGTCGCCGCTGTCCATCAGCACGACGCGCGTGTGCGGATCGGGCAACAGGGCGAGCGCACGCGGCTCGAGACGGGAGAGGGGAAGGGGCGTGGCGAACAGAGGATGGCCCTGGATGGAGAACTCTCCTTCCTCGCGGACGTCGAAGAACGCGAACACCTCGCCCGACTTCAGCATCGCCTTGACCTGCTGGACCGTGAGCAGCGGCGTCAGGATCCTGGCCTTGGCCATGAAGCGCTTGGCCGCGCCGGTCGCCATGTCGACGCTGACGCGGTCCGGCAGGTGTTCGAGGCTCAAGCCGTAAAAATGGAGATGCAGCGCATCGCCCGAGCCCACCGGCGTCTCGATATGGTGGAAGTCCTCGGGCAGGTAGGCGATGACGTCGCCGCGCTTCAGCGTCTTCTCCTGGGCCGGTGCCTCGCGCAGCTGGATGAAGCCCTCGCGCGCGCCGTTGTCGAGCCGGTCATAGACCACGTTGCGCTCGGCGCCATGGACACCGGCGATGATCGCCCAGGTCTTGTGGTTGTGCGGCGGGACCTTCTTGCCGGGGCCGCCGGCCGAGGCATAGAGCGCGAAGCGATGGTCGGGATCCTCGCTCAGGCGATAGATGCCGCCGTCCGCACCGAGCGGAAACTCGTCCTGGGGAAAGAGATCGGCGCGGGCGGCCAGCGCCGACAGCAGGCTGCCGATCTTCTCCAGGTTGGCGGTGGTGACGCCGCCTTTTTCGATCTGGCGGGCCTCGTCGACCAGGTGGCGCACGGCCGCGGCACGTTCTCGATGCAGGTTCATTTGATCCTCCGTTGGGCGCAGTATAGCCATCCGGCGCTTGTCGCCACACGGCAAGTCCAACTACGGTGGGGCCATGAAGAAGATCCTTGCTGCCGTGCTGCTGGTCGCGGCACCCTTGGTGGCGGTTTCGGCATTGGCCCAGACCGTGACCAAGCCACCCGCCAAGCCGCCCACGGCGGCCAAGCCAGCGGCCGCGACCAGGCCAGCCGCGGTGGCCAGGCCCGCCACGCGTCCTGCGCCGCAGCCCACGATCCAGCCCCGCCGTCCCGTGTTCGTTCCCGCCGCGCCGGTCATCGAGCTCGACGAGGCGGCGGTGGTGGCCGATCTGCCGACGGTGCTCGACACCGAAAACCGCGACCGCTACCGGCGCATCTTCCAGGCCCAGGCCGCCAGGCAGTGGGCGGAAGCCGGTGCCGACATCGCCAAGCTGAGCGACAAGACGCTGATGGGCTATGTCGGCGCGCAGCGCCTGCTGAGTCAGGGCTATCCCGCGCGCTACGACGAACTCGCCGCCTGGCTTCAGGAATACAACGACCATCCCGATGCGCCGGCGATCTACAAGCTGGCGTTGGCCCGCCGCACGCCGGGCGGACCCGAGCTGACGCCGGCGAGTTTCGTCGGCTTCACGCCGGGATCGCCGAGCTTTGCCGCCGCCCGTACCGTCACCGGTGCCGACGCCTCGCAGGCGGCCGAACTCCGGTCGCGCCTACAGCACATGGCCGACGACGGTGGCTACAACGCCGCCTTCGTCCTGCTCGATCGCAAGTCGACCGTCGACACGCTGGGACCGCAGGAAGTCGAGCTGTGGCGCGGGCGCATCCGGACGCGCGCCCTCGAAGCCGATTCGCAGCGCGGCGTGCAGGTCCCGATCGAGGTCGGCCTGCCGCCCGACGCCAACTGGACCGCTGCCATGGGTGCCTTCACCCGCGGCGACATGGCCGAGGCGGCGCGTCGCTTCGAACTGGTGGCCGATGCGCCGCCCGACCAGGCATCGTCGTGGACGCTCGCCGCCGGCTCGTTCTGGGCGGGGCGCGCCAATCTGCTTGCCGGCAATCCGCAGAAATTCGCGCCGTACCTGAAGCGCGCCGCGCTGCACGGCAGCACTTTCTACGGCCTGATCGCGCAGAAGGCGCTCGGCATGAAGATCGCGCCGGACTGGAAGGTGCCCGAGCTCGACCGCCGCCGGTCGGATCTGTTGCGCAACGATCGCGCCGGCCGGCGGGCGCTCGCCCTGCTGCAACTCGGCGCCACCACGGCGGCCGAGCGCGAGCTCTATGCCGGCTCGATCGACGCCGATCCCAAGCTGGTCGAGGCCGTGCTGGGCCTCGCCCACAAGGCCTCGCTGCCGGCCCTGTCGGTCCGCGTCGGCAACGCCAACTGGGATCAGCGCCACAAGATCGCAGGCTACGAAGGCGCCATGTATCCGATCCCGCCGTGGCAGCCTGCGGGCGGCTTCACCGTCGATCGCGCTCTGGTCTACGGCTTCATGCGGCAGGAATCGGCGTTCAATCCCAAGGCACGTTCCTACGTCGGCGCCATGGGTCTGATGCAGCTGATGCCCACCACCGCGCGGCTGGTGGCGACCCGTTACATTCCCGACCAGGGCGGCGGCAATCCCTACGATCCGTCGACCAACATGGCGCTTGGGCAGGCGTACATCGCGCAGTTGCTGAGCAGCGTCGACGACAATCTCGTGCGCACGACGGCGGGCTACAACGGCGGGCCGGGCAACGTGATGAAGTGGGACGGCTCGCTCAACGCCGGCCAGGATCCGCTGCTCTACATCGCCTCGATCCCGCTCAACGAGACGCGCGATTTCGTGCAGCGCGTGCTGGCGAATTACTGGCTGTACCAGATCCGCCTCGGCCAGCCGACGCCGTCGCTCGACCAGATCGCCGCCCACGAATGGCCGCGCTACACGGCCCAGGACGCGCAGCGCTGACGACGGCGGCAATGCGACCATGACGATGCGACCATGCCGCATGGCCGGGGAGGCTCTGCTTCACGACCTGCACGGCGATCCGGTCGGCCGCATCGTCGTTGCGATGGCGCGGGCGGAAGAGGCAATATCGCCGACAGCCGGCCGGCCGCTGCCGGCCTGGTCGGGGAATATGCGCCGACCGGATGCGCGGCGCTGAGAGGATAGAACAACGAATGCTGCCGCTGGCGGGGGTAAAGGTCGTCGAGTTCTGCCAGGTCCTGGCGGGGCCGTACTGCGGCATGCTGCTGGCCGACATGGGCGCCGAGGTGATCAAGGTCGAGCCGCCCGACGGCGACATGATGCGCCAGTGGCCACCCATCAACGAAGGCTTCAGCGAGAACTTCGCGTCGATCAACCGCAACAAGCGCTCGGTGGTGCTCGATCTCAAGGACCCGGCGCACAAGGCGGCGGCGCGCCGGCTGATCCTGTCGGCCGACGTCGTGCTCGAGAACAACCGGCCGGGCGTGATGGATCGCCTCGGCCTGGGCTACGAATCGTTCCGCGCGGAAAAGCCCGGCCTCGTCTACTGCTCGATCTCGGCCTTCGGCCAGAGCGGCCCGCGCTCGGGCGAGGGCGGCTTCGATGTCACGGTGCAGGCGATGAGCGGCATCATGAGCGTGACCGGCGAGCCCGACGGCGCGCCGGTGAAATGCGGCGTGCCGGTCTCCGATGTCGGTACCGGGCTTTACGCTGCCTTCTCCATCGTCTCGGTATTGCGCCGGGTGGCGGGCGGTGGCCCGGGTGCGCATATCGATGCCTCGATGCTGGGCTGCAGCCTCGGCATGGCGGCACTGCAGACCAGCGAGTATTTCGGTACCGGCCGCGACCCCAGGAAACTCGGCTCGGCGCATCCGCGCAACGCGCCCTACCAGGCGTTCCGCGCGAGCGACGGCCATTTCGTGATCGCCGCCGGCAACAACAAGCTGTGGGAGGCCGTGACCCAGGTCGTGGGTCGGCCGGATCTGCTCGACGATCCGCGCTTCAGGACGACGCTGTCGCGCGCCGAGCATCAGGTGGCGCTGAAGGACCTGCTCGAGGTCGAGTTCGCCAGGCACGGCGTCGACCACTGGCTTGCCGCCTTCGAGAAGGCGGGCGTCCCTCAGGGCCGCATCAACACCTACAGCCAGATCCTGGTCGACCCGCAGGTTCGGCACATGGGCTGGATCGAGGATATGGAACTGCCCTCCGCGGGCGGAGGCATGAAGACCAGGACCTTCGGCATGCCGGTGAAGATTTCGGGCACCGATCTGCGCAAGCGGCGCGAGCCGCCGGCGCTCGGTGCCGACACTGCCGCCGTGCTGGGCGGTGGCCCTCTGCGAAAGGCTGCCGAATGAGCGTCGATCGTCTGCGCCGTTTCATCGGGGACATGACGTCACTGGTCGGTGGCGCATGGCAGGACAAGGACGAGGCGGCGATCACCGAGATCGGCCGCAAGCTCCTGGGCGAACTGGTGAGCAGCGACGACTGGCTGCCCGAGGCGATGGCCAAGTCCCCGCCCCACGGCTATGCACAGAACCTGCTGTGGTGCGATCCGTTCGAGCGCTTCTGTGTCGTGAGCTTCGTGTGGGGGCCGGGCGCATCGACGCCGATCCACGACCATCAGGTCTGGGGCCTGGTCGGCATGCTGCGCGGCTCGGAATCCTCGCAACCCTATACCCGCGATCCCGCGACCGGCGCCCTCGTGCCGGGCGTGCAGGCGGCGCTGAAGCCCGGCGATGTCGAAGTCGTCTCGCCGACCGTCGGCGACATCCACCGGGTCGCCAATCTGCTGGCCGATCGCCCCTCGATCAGCATCCACGTCTATGGCGGCAATATCGGCGCCGTGCGCCGCCACACCTTCGATGCCGAGAGCGGCGCGCCCAGGCTTTTCGTCTCGGGCTACACCAATCAGGCGCTGCCGAACTTGTGGGATCGGTCGGCAGAGGTGCGGGCGGCGAGCTGAGTGCTTGTCAGTTCTGCGCGGTGCGGGCTCACAAGCTAATGCTTGTGAGGGTGGGGATGCGTCGGATCCACCCAATAAACTTCTTCGACTTTCTCGGCCGGCGCGATGTCGATGTTGATGGCGATCGCCTCGTTGTCGGAACGCACCAGCACGCATTCCAGCGGCTCGGTCTCCGAGGCGTTGATCTCCTGGTGCGGCACGTAGGGCGGCACGTAGATGAAGTCGCCCGGCCCGGCCTCGGCGGTGAACTGCAGCTGATCGCCCCAGCGCATGCGCGCCTTGCCTTTCACGACGTAGATCACGCTTTCGAGGTGGCCGTGATGATGGGCGCCGGTCTTGGCATGGGCATGGATGGTGACGGTCCCGGCCCACAGCTTCTGCGCGCCGACGCGGGCGAAATTGATCGCCGCGGCGCGGTTCATGCCCGGGGTCTGGGCGGTGTTGGTGTCCAGCGAATTGGCGGGAATGACACGCACGCCATCGTGTTTCCAATCGGTCATGCTTTTCATCTGGGGTGGCGGCCTCGCCTCGGCAAGGTACCGGCGGTAGAATGCCGGCATGAACCGCATCGATGAGAGCAAGCCGTTCAAGCCGGTGAACATCGCCGTGCTGACGGTTTCCGATACCCGCACGCTCGCCACCGACAAGTCGGGCGACACCCTGGTCGAGCGTCTTCAGCGCGACGGCCACATCCTGGCCGACCGCGCCATCGTCACCGACGATGTCGAGAAGATCCGCGCCCAGGTGAAGAAATGGATCGACGACCCCAGGGTCGAGGTCGTGATCACCACCGGCGGCACCGGCGTCACCGGCCGCGACGTCACGCCCGAGGCGCTGGAGGCGCTGTTCGAGAAGAAGATCGAGGGCTTCGGTGAAGTGTTCCGCTGGATCAGCTTCCAGAAGATCGGCACCTCGACCATGCAGAGCCGAGCCACCGCGGGCGTCGCCAACGCGACCTACATCTTCGCGCTGCCGGGCTCGACCGGCGCCTGCAAGGACGGCTGGGACGACATCCTGCGCCAGCAGCTCGACATCCGCTTCCGGCCCTGCAACTTCGCCGAACTGATGCCGCGCCTGAACGAAGGCAAGATGCCCCGGAGCGGGTGAGGGGCAGTGGCTGACGCTCTTCTGGCGGCGCTGCGGGACCGGCCGCGCTTCGCCAGCCTCGCATCTGAAGATCTCGAACCGCTGCCTGCCACCGGCACGGCGCATGGCCATGTCCGCCTGCCCGGCGGCCTGGTCGCGCGCGTCGCCTACGCCTACGAGGGCGACCCCGGCGCGACGGCGCGGCTGGAGACGCAGGCGGCGGCGTTCCGGTTCCTGGCGCCGGCCGAGCGCACGCCGGTTCTGCATGACGTGCTGCCACCGCGCGAGGGCCTGCCCGGCGGCGCGCTGATCGTCGATCGCATCGTGGGCCACGTTCCCGTCCTGCCGCGCGACCTCGGCGCGATCGCCGCCACGCTCGCGGTCATTCATTCGATGAAGCAGCCCCCCGAGACATCGACGATCCCGCGGCAGAAAAATCCCTTCCTCGAGACGCTGGAAGGGATCGAGCAGAACGCGATGCGTTTCCTCGACAAGGCCGTGCCCGACCAGGGCGCCCGGGCCGAGATCGCCGAGGAACTGCGCCTGATGCGCGGCATGGCGCTGGCCTTCGCCCGGCGGCCGCAGCCGCTCGCGGTTGCGCTCGCCGATACGCATCCCGGCAACTTCATCATGACGGCCGACGGGACGGCCTGGTTCGTCGATCTGGAGAAGGTCCATGTCGGCTCGCCCGCCATCGATCTCGCGCACGCGACGCTGCCCACCTCGACGCTGTGGCATCCCGAGGTCGGCAAAATCCTGACACCGGGGCAGGTCGCCGGCTTCTATGCCGCCTACCTCGCGCGCGTCGGCAAGGCGCGGGCGGCCGAGCTCGAACCCTGGCTGGTGCCGATGCGGCGGCTGACCTGGCTGCGCACCACGATGTTCATGGCGCGCTGGCGGGTGCAGACCCGCCAGCCCCGTGATCCGTCCGACGCAGGCCAATGGAGCGATGCCGGCCTCGGACCCGCGATGAGGGTGCATCTGCAGGCCCGGATCGACCAGTGCTTCGATCGCGAAACCATCCGGGCCATTCGCGCCGCGTGGCTATAGCGGCTTCACCTTTGCAAGGGCTTCACCATGCGGATCGTCTCGGCGTCGAAGCCGCCGCGTTTGTAGAAGTCGACGGCACGGCGGTTGTCCGCGAACACGTCGAGGCACAGGAACCGGTAGCCGCGCTTCAGTGCCCAGTCCTCGGCCGCGGCCATGAGCCTTGTCGCCACGCCCGAGCCTTCCGCACTCTTGTCGACGGCGAGCAGCGAGATGTACCCGCACGGCTCCTCGGTAACGCCGTCCTTGCCGGGGCGCATGTGAACGTAGCCCAGCCGCCGGCCGTCGTCCGACCAGGCGACGAGCGTCGAGGAACCGTCGAGCGCGGCGGGTGAAAAGGTCGCCGCCATGTAGCGCGACTGGAAGCCTTCCATCGCCGCCAGGTCGTGCCACGCCGGACCGGGAACGCCGGACAGGCGCGGCGACAGCGACTGCAGAAAGTCCCGGTCTTCGGGGCGGGCGGTGCGTAACTCGATACTGGTCATGGCTTCTCTCTAGGGATGGCGGTGTCCGGGAACAACGCCCCTAAGGGCTGTGGGTTGACTCGTTCTCTTTTTGTTCCAATAGTCGGCCCATGAGGCCGACCGCTCCGCCCGACTATCCCGACGATCCGATCGCCGAGCCCCAGCACAAGGGCCGCGGCGCGCTGTCGAACGAGACCAGCCGCTACGACTCTGAGAAGCGCATCCGCACCACCGACGGCTGGGAGGCCGACGCCGCGGCGGCTCCGTCGGAGGACGACGCACTGCCGCCCTTGCGCACGACGCTGACGCGCGACGCCACGCGCACGATCCTGGCGCGCAATTCCTCGCCCGACATTCCCTTCGACCGCTCGATCAACCCCTATCGCGGCTGCGAGCACGGTTGCATCTACTGTTTCGCGCGGCCGACGCACGCCTATCTTGGCCTGTCGCCCGGCCTCGACTTCGAGACCAGGATTCTCTTCAAGCCCGAGGCGGCCAAGCTGCTCGCGGCTGAACTCGCGGCGCCCAAATACCGCTGCGACGTCATCGCCATGGGCACCAACACCGATCCCTACCAGCCGGTCGAGCGCGAGCTGAAGGTGACGCGCCAGATCCTCCGCGTGCTCAGCGACTTCAACAATCCGGTGGGCATCGTCACCAAGGGCCATCTGGTGACGCGCGATATCGACATCCTGGGCGACATGGCGCGGCGCAACCTGGCCGAGGTCTTCGTCTCGGTGACCACGCTCGACCGCGATCTCGCCCGCGCCATGGAGCCGCGCGCGTCCGCTCCGCACCGCCGCCTCGACGCGATCCGGGCGCTGGCTATGGCCGGCATCCCGGTGGGCGTGATGACCTCGCCGATGATCCCGGGCCTGAACGACCATGAAATGGAATCGATCCTGGAGGCGGCGATGGATGCGGGCGCCACGCGCGCCGGCTACATCGTTCTTCGCCTGCCGCTCGAGATCAAGGAGCTGTTCGAGGAGTGGCTGCGCACCCACCGGCCCGACCGCGCCGAGCGCGTGCTGTCGCTGATCCGCCAGATCCGTGGTGGCGAACTCTACCAGGCCGAATTCGGCACGCGCATGAAGGGCGAGGGCCCGATCGCGCAATTGCTGAGTGCCCGCTTCGCCGCCGCCACCAAGCGCCTCGGCCTCAACCGCACGCGCTACCGTCTCGATACCTCGGCCTTCCACGTGCCTGAGCAGGCGCGCACCGCCCTGGTCGACGCCAGGCGCGACAGCCGTCAGATGAGACTGTTCTAGAGGAGCGAAACCATGACCGAGGAACTGGTCTTCTTCACCAACCCGCAGTCGCGGGGCGCGATGATCCATTGGATGCTGGAGGAGGTCGGCTGTCCTTACCGGATGGAGGTGAAACAATTCGGGCCCGACATGAAGTCGTCGGAGTATCTCGCCGTCAATCCGATGGGCAAGGTGCCGGCGATCAAGCACGGCAACACGGTCGTCACGGAATCAGGCGCGATCCTCTGCTATCTCGCCGACGTCTTTCCCGCGGCGAAGCTCGCGCCGCCGCCCGCCGACCGCGGCGCCTACTATCGCTGGCTGTTCTTCGTCGCCGGATGCTGCGAGCCGGCGCTGGGCAACAAGTCCGTCGGCTGGAATCCCGACACGCCGGAACTGCAGGCACGTTTCGGCTACGGTTCCTATGAGCGGACCATGGAGACCGTGGCCAAGGCGGTCGAGGGCCGGCGCTACATCGCCGCCGACCACTTCACCGCGGCCGATCTCTACATGGCCTCTTTCCTGCACTGGGGCATGATGTTCGGCATCATCGAGAGGCGGCCGGTGTTCGAAGCCTATGTCGAACCCCATGTCCAACGCCCGGCGTCGGTCAGGGCGCAGGAGAAGGCCGGACAACTTGCGGCCAAATCCGGCTAGCCCGTCGTCTCGAACCGCACGGCGACGGATCAGGACGACAGCAGCAGGGCCCGGATCAGGGGCAGGGTCACGAAGGCGAGGACGGTGTCGACCATGATGACGAAAGCCATCGTCTCCTCGTCGAGCTTGAACTTGCCGGCGATGATGAAGGAGAGGAGCTGGCTCGGCATGGCGCCCTCGAGCACGGCGGCCTGGCCGTAGACGCCGGTGAGGCCGAGGGGAACGACGGCGAAGAAGACGATGAGAGGCGAAAGCACGAGTTTGATCGCCGATACCGGGACGGCCAGCGCCATAAGGCGGGTTGGCTTGAACCTCAAGGCCATGCCCAGCGACAGCATCATGATGCCGCTGACCGCCACGGCGAGGATCGCCGCCGTGTCCATGACGAGGCTGGGGCAGGGAATGCCGGAAGTCTTCCAGACGAGGGCGAGGACGAGGGCCCAGATCGGCGGCAGCTTCAGCGCTTCCAGGGCGGTCTTGCGGAAGGTGATGGGTTCCTGGCTGCCGTAGGCGATGGCGATCATGGCGCCGAGCGTGAGGTTGAGCGTAGACTTGGTGACCTCGAAGAGGACCGAGACCTCCGCCACCTGGCCGGATTGGCTGGGGAAGATTCCGAGCAGAACCGGCAGGCCGAGATAGGTGACGTTGCCGAAGGCGGCTCCCAGCATCATGGCACCCTTGGTCGGGCCCGGGATCGGCAGGAAATGGAAGACGAGGAAGCCAGCGGCCAGGCAGCCCAGCACGCCGGTCGCGGCCGCGGCGGGAATCTCGAGGAACAGCCGGTCGACGCTGCCGTCCATCACCGTTCTGAACACGAGTGCCGGCAAGAAGACATAGAGCACGAGCTGGTTCATCGACCGGCGCGTCTGCTCCATGGCGGGAATGAAGTGCCGGAGAAGCGCGCCCACGAGGGCAATGGCTGCCAGAGGCAAAAAAGCGGCGATCATCTGTGTCGGGTCTTAATCCAGGAACGTCACCTTCGGCCACAGCTCGCGCCAGCGCTTGGTCGCGATGCGCGCCTCGTATTCGGACCGCCGCGAGTGGCCGAACGCGGTGGGGCGGCAACGCAGGCCGAGAAGATCGTCGGTGCCGAGGGGTGCCACCACGGTGAGGCTGTCGTCGGCCTCGAGCCGCACACCCACCGGCGTCACCGACTCCAGCCAGAAGGTCATGGCATGCGCGGTGTCGCGATGCGGCGGCAGGTCCTTCGGCAGGTGCATGCGCGCCTGGTTGCGGACCTGCCACGGCAGGCCCGGCAACAGGTCGTCCAGCCGGTCCTCGAACTCGAATTCGGGCTGGGTCCCGGTGTCGCTCGCATCGAAATAGAGCACGTCGATATCCACAGGCAGGCGCGCCGGCGCGATGCCGTGCAGATGGTCCCACACGCGATTGCGCACGAATCCCGCGGCAATGCACCAGTCCGGCAGGCCGAGCGAGCGCACGGCACGAAGCTGTTCCATCGCGATGGCGTCTTCTGCGATGATGCGGGCGATCAGGGACATGACTTCAGTCTAGCCGGTCTCGATGGGGATAATGCCGAGCTTTCGATTCGAATTGCGCTGCCAGGAGCGGGGCGAGGGACGCGTTGCCGGCATCGACGAAGCCGGCCGCGGGCCGCTGGCCGGACCGGTGTTCGCCGCCGCCGCCGTCATCGACCGCGCGCGGGTGGCGCGGAAGCTCCTGCGCCTGATCGACGATTCCAAGAAGCTGAGCCACGAACGACGCGAGGAAGCCTACGAGGCGATGATCGCCTCCGGCGTCGTCCAGTTCGCCGTCGCCGAGGCGAGCGTCGAGGAGATCGACCGCCTCAACATCCTGCAGGCGACCTTCCTCGCCATGCGGCGCGCGCTCGCGGCGCTGGCCGTGCAACCGGCCGTCGCGCTGGTCGATGGCAACCGCGCGCCGCCCGGTCTCGGCTGCCGCGCCGAGACCATCGTCGGCGGCGACACGCATTCCTACTCGATCGCCGCCGCCTCGATCTTCGCCAAGGTGGCGCGCGACCGTCACATGGATACGCTTGCCGCCGCCTTTCCCGGCTACGGCTGGGAGCGCAATCGCGGCTACGGCAGCGCGCAGCATCTCGCAGCCCTCAAAACTCTCGGGCCGACCCCCCACCACCGTATGAGCTTCGCACCGCTCAGCAGGCTACTCTGACGGCATGGCTATCGATTCGATCCGGAACATCGACTACGTGATTCTCCTCTGCGAGGAGATGGCCAAGACCCGGCGGTTCTATCTCGAGGTGATGAAGTTCCCGCTCGAACGGGACACGCCCGATTGGGTGAGCTTTCGCGTCGGCTCGGGCCTGCTCTGCCTGCGGCCGCGGCGTCCCGAGGGCGCCCTGCAGGACGGGCCGGCCGTCACCGGCTCGGCGTCGGTGCAGCTCGCCTTTCGCGTGTCGCCACCCGAGATCGACGAATGCCATGCGGAGCTGGCCGCCAAGGGCGTCGAGATGCTGGGCCCGCCGCGTGACATTCCAGCGTGGCGGCATCGCGCGCTGTTCTTTCGCGATCCCGAGGGCAATATCGTCGAAATCTACGCCGAAGTCTGACGGGGACGATCCATGCTGAAACTCTACTACGCGGCCCACACCTGTTCGCTCGCCACGCACATCGTGCTGGAAGAGGTCGGCGCCGACTATTCGATCGCGCGCGTCGACTTCGCCACGGAGCAGCAGAAGTCGCCCGACTATCTGAAGGTCAATCCCAAGGCCCGCGTGCCGGCGCTGGTCACCGACCGGGGCATCCTCACTGAGACGCCGGCGATGCTGGTCTATGTCGCGCAGAGTTTCCCCGCGTCGCGGCTCGCGCTGATGGAGGATCCCTTCGCCTTCGCCCAGGTCCAGTCCTTCAACAGCTACCTCTGCTCACATCTGCACGTGGCGCACGCGCACCGCATGCGCGGCCATCGCTGGGTCGATGCCGACGACAAGGCCTCGATCGCCGCCATGCAGCGCAAGGTGCCCGAGTCGGTCGGCGGCGCCTTCGAGCTGATCGAGCGCGAGATGCTGAAGGGCCCGTGGGTGATGGGCGAGCACTACACGATCTGCGATCCCTATCTCTTCACGCTCGCCCAGTGGCTGGAAGCCGACGGCGTCGAGCCTGCGCGCATCCCGCGGGTGATCGATCATCGCCGCCGCATGGCCGAGCGTCCCGGCGTGAAGAAGGCGATCGCCGAGGAACTCTCTTAGTCTTCCGGACCGCGAGCCTCTGGCTCGCTCAAGCTTCCGAGCGCGCGGGACGCGCACGGTCCGGGAGAGCCTAGGTCTGGTAGGGTGCGCCAATCGCGCGACTCGATCTTGTGGATCGATCGCGTAAACAATTGAATCAATTGTAATTTCTTGACCGAGTCGCGGTGGATGACTCATCTTCCACAGATGCCTGTGGAAAAACTCGACCGTGTCCTCGTCGGCGACTGCATCGAGTTGATGCGCGGCTTGCCTGAAGCTTCCGTCGACATGGTCTTCGCCGACCCGCCCTACAATCTCCAGCTCGGCGGCGAGCTGCTGCGGCCCGACCACAGCAAGGTCGATGCGGTCGACGACGACTGGGACAAGTTTGCCGACTTCGCGCGCTACGACCAGTTCACCAACGCCTGGCTGAAGGCCGCGCGCCGCGCGCTGAAGCCCGGCGGCACGCTGTGGGTGATCGGCAGCTACCACAACATCTTCCGCATCGGCACGGCGCTGCAGGACCAGGGCTTCTGGCTGCTGAACGACATCGTCTGGCGCAAGTCGAACCCGATGCCGAACTTCCGCGGCAAGCGCTTCACCAATGCGCACGAGACGCTGATCTGGGCGGCGCGCGATCGCGCCAACAAGAAGTACACCTTCAACTACGATTCGATGAAGGAGCTGAACGAGGGCCTCCAGATGCGCTCCGACTGGGTGCTGCCGCTCTGCACCGGCGGCGAACGGCTGAAGGGTGAGGACGGCAAGAAGGCGCACCCCACGCAGAAGCCCGAGTCGCTCCTGTTCCGCTGCATCATGGCGGCGTCCAATCCGGGCGACATCATCCTCGATCCCTTCTTCGGCACCGGCACGACGGGCGCCGTCGCGCGCCGCCTCGGCCGCCGCTTCATCGGCCTCGAGCGCGATCCCGACTACGCCGCCATCGCCCGCAAGCGCATCGCCGAGATCGAGCCGCTGCAGGCCGAGGACGTCCTGCCCAAGCCCAGCAAGCGCAGCGAGCCGCGCATTCCCTTCGGCGTACTGATCGAGGCGGGATTGCTGCAGCCCGGCACGATGCTGAGCGACCCGAGCGGCCGCCTGCATGCCCGCGTGCGCGCCGACGGATCGCTCTCGGCGTCCAACGCGCTGGGCGATCATCGCGGCTCGATCCACCAGGTGGGCGCGGCGGTGCAGGGCGCGCCGGCCTGCAACGGCTGGACCTTCTGGCACATCGAGGTCGCGGGCGGCCGCCTGCCGATCGATCATCTCCGCCAGCAGGTGAGGGCGGGGCTATAAAGCGCAATTGAGCACCGCCCAGGCCATCGCGTCGCAACGGACGCCTCGTTCAGGCCGGCGGTGCGATCAGCGTGACCTTCGGAAAGTAACGGCGGTAGCGGCCGGCGTCGCGCGTGAGCAGCGGCAAGCCCTCGATGGCTGCATGCGCGCCAATGAAGAAGTCGGGCAGGACTCCGGTTCGCGTGCCGCCCGCCGCACGGTATCGCTGAAAGGCCTTTCCCGCGAGGAACAACGCAGAACGCGGCGTTGGCGCGATCCCGATGATCGCCTGGGCGAGCATCGCATCGAGATCCTCGATCCGATCGTAGCGGATGGAGGTCTCGGCATAGACGATATCGTTGATGAGGATCGGGCCCGCCAGGGCGGCCTCTTCGAGACGGGCCAACGACCACTCCGACCAATCGGGATCGTCGGTCACGAGATCGAGCAGGACGTTGGTATCGACCAGAATCACGTCAGCGCTCGATCACGTCAGCGCTCGCCGCGCGTCATGGCCATGATCTCGGCCGTGCTCAGGCCCTTGCCGGCATGACCGCGCAGGCGCGCGAAACGGTTCGGGCGGGCCTTCTTCTCGATCTTGACCAGAACGATGCGGCCATCCGGGGCACGCTCGAAATCGATCATGCTTCCGGGCCCGATTCCCAGCAGATCGCGTACCCGCTTCGGGATGGTGACCTGACCTTTGCTGGTAACGGTCGTGCTCATGGCAGCCCTCGGGTAAGGCGACAATTAATTCAGGTATTACTTAACATGCCTTCCGTCGGTTTTCGAGTGAGCTTCGCGTGGGGCGGTACGGCCCTAGCTCTTGATGAAGTCGACGAAGGCGCGGAGCGGCGCCGGAAGATGGCGGCGACCGGGGTAGTAGAGAAACGGTCCCGAGAAGTTCTGCCACCAGGGCACGAGCACCGGCTCCAATGCGCCGCTGTCGAAATGAGGACGCAGCCACTCTTCGAAAATGTGGACGATGCCGAGTCCGGCTATGGCGGTGCTGACCGCGAGGTCAGCTGCCGCGGCGATCCGCACGATCAACGGTCCGGTGGGATCGACCTTGACCACTTCGCCGTCGCGCTCGAATTCCCAGGGCGGCATCGCGCCGCTGGAGAACTGTCCGCGCAGGCAGGCGTGCGTGAGCAGGTCGCGAGGATGTTTTGGCCGGCCGCGCGCTTTCAGGTAGTCGGGCGAGGCGGCGGTGGCGAAGCGCTGGACGCGCGGGCCGATCGGGATCGCGATCATGTCCTGCTCGAGCCGCTCGTCGTAACGGATCCCGGCATCGCAGCCCGCGGCCAGCACGTCGACGAAGCTATCCTCGACGATGACCTCCAGCCGGATGTCCGGATAGGCCTTCAGGAACGGCGCCACGATCGAGGGCAGCACCAGATGCGCCGCCACGCCCGGCACGTTGAGCCTGAGCGTCCCGGCCGGCCGGTCGCGAAAGGCGTTCACCACGTCCATCGCCGCCCCGATTTCGCCCAGCGCCGGCCTCAGCCGCTCGAGGAGACGGGCGCCGGCCTCGGTCGGGGCGACGCTGCGCGTCGTCCGGTTGAGCAGGCGCACGCCGAGCTTCGCCTCCAGCCGCCGCACGGCGCCGCTCAGGCTGGACGCGGAGACGCGCCCCAGCCGCGCGGCATCGCGAAATCCGCCGGCTTCAGCGACCGCCACGAAGGCGGAGAGATCGTTAAGGTCCGCGGTCATTGTGCATGCTTTCGCACAGCCCGTTCCGATTGGGCAGGATTATCGTCCGAATGAGCACGGCCCATATGTCGGTCTGTTCAGCCCCGGAGGCTTTTCATGACCGACACCATCACCACCGCTTCAGGCGCGTTCGCGCTCGGCAATCGAACCGTGAAACGCATGGGCTACGGCGCCATGCAGCTCGCCGGCCCCGGGGTCTTCGGTCCGCCCAAGGATCGGGGGGCCGCCCTCGCCGTCCTGCGCGAGGCGGTGGCGCGCGGGGTCGATCACATCGACACCAGCGACTTCTATGGCCCCCACATCACCAACCAGCTGATCCGCGAGGCGCTCCATCCCTATCCGGACAATCTGGTGATCGTGACCAAGATCGGCGCCGTGCGCGGCGACGACGCCTCGTGGATCCCGGCGTTTACGCCCGCCGATCTCACCCGCGCGGTCCACGACAACCTTCGGAACCTCGGCGTCCCGGCGCTCGACGTCGTCAACCTGCGGGTTATCATGGGAAGCGACCATGGGACGAGCGAAGGATCGATCGAGGCGCCTTTCACCGCGCTCGCGGAGCTGCAGCGGCAAGGCCTGATCCGCCATCTCGGCGTCAGCAACGCCACGCCGGCGCAAGTCACTGAGGCGCGCGGCATCGCACAGGTCGTCTGCGTACAAAACCACTACAACCTCGCCCACCGTGCCGACGACGCCCTGATCGACGAACTCGCGGACCTGGGCATCGCCTATGTGCCTTTCTTCCCTCTCGGCGGTTTCACGCCGCTGCAGTCTTCGATCCTTTCGGAAGTGGCGGGCGAACTCGGCGCGACGCCCCTGCAGGTGGCGCTCGCCTGGCTGCTTCGCCGCGCGCCCAATATTCTCCTGATCCCGGGCACCTCCTCGCTCGGTCACCTGCACGAGAACCTCCGGGCGGCGGGGATCGAGCTTTCGGACGAAGCGTTCGCCAGGCTGCAGGAGATCGGCGAAAAGACGGCTCGATGAGCGTTCCTGCTCTCTCCGGACTCCATTCGCTTATGCCGGCGTTTGCCTGTATAGGCTGCCGCCATGAAAACAGCAGCAATCGGCAAGCATATGGTCTGGGTGGAGAAGCCCAAGGGTGGCCGTCGCATCGGCATCGCCTACTCGACACTCAAGGAAGCCCAGCTCCAGGCGGTCTCGCTCGAGCGGGACGGTTACTCGGTGATCGAGATTCTCCCGACGAGTCTGCCGAAACCCAACCTCATCTAGGGTCGCCGCGAGCCGAGTGCTTGCACTGCCAGCATTCGCTCACGCAGTTGTGATGCGCAGGTTCAGCAGGAATATGCTAAAGATTCCGATAGACTGGCGGTTGGACCGCGCCAGCCTTTCTCATCGGGCATGACCCGCCCGCGCACGCCGCGGGTTGACGCAGTAAGCGAGGGTGTAGCTCCCACGGATGGTTCGTCACGCCAGGCCGTACGAGTCCGGATTGAGCCCGTCCCCAACCGAGCACCGATAACGTCGGAACGGACACATGGCGCTGCCTGTCACAGGCAGTACCGGGCTTGTGACACGCGAAGAAGAAACGACGTCGTAAAAAGCCCGTGATTCCGGGCTCGGCCCGGACTCCGGGCCGGTGCGTGTCACGACATTTGTCACAACTTGGTGTGACATGTGCGCGTGTGACACGATCGGGATATCGGCTCTTCGGCGTGCGAAGAGCTGGCGTTCTGGCTACCGCACCACGATGGTCGGCGCCTTGCGGGCGCCGCGCTGGTTGGCCGAGAGCTGCTTCCACACCCGGCCGGCGATGTTCTTGTAGACCTGTGTATGCGGGCTGTCGGGCTTGTCGATCACGATCGGACGTCCGTTGTCGGACGTCGTGCGGATGTCGAGATGAAGCGGCACCTCGCCCAGGAACGGAACACCGAGCTTTTCCGCCTCCTCGCGTGCGCCGCCGTGACCGAAGATCTCCGACCGTTCGCCGCACTTGGGGCAGAGGAAATAGCTCATGTTCTCGACGATGCCGAGCACCGGGACCGCCACCTTGCGGAACATGGCGAGGCCCTTGCGTGCGTCGACCAGCGCGATGTCCTGCGGCGTCGACACGATCACCGCGCCGCCGAGCGCCACGCGCTGGGCCAGCGTCAGCTGGGCGTCGCCGGTGCCCGGCGGCATGTCGACCACCAGCACGTCGAGTTCGCCCCATTGCACGTCGCGCAGCATCTGCTCCAGCGCGCTCGACACCATCGGGCCGCGCCAGATCATCGGCGTGTCCTCGTTGACGATGTAGCCGATCGACATGGTGCGGAGCCCGTAGCGTTCGATGGGCTTCAGCATCTTGCCGTCGAGCGATTCGGGCTTCTCGGTGACGCCGAGCATGCGCGGCATCGACGGGCCGTAGATATCGGCGTCGAGCAGCCCGGTGGCGATGCCGTTGGCGGCGAGACCGAGCGCCAGATTGACGGCAGTGGTCGACTTGCCGACGCCGCCCTTGCCCGAGGCGACGGCGATGATGTGCTTCACACCCGGCACGTCGATGCGCCCGCCGCCGCCGGTGGTCTTGGTCGCCGGGCCGTGGCTGTGGTCGTGACCATGTCCGCGAGGAGCCGGTGCCGGAGCGGCAGGACGCTCGGCGGTCATGACCGCGGTGGCCGACAACACGCCCGGCATGGCGCGGACAGCCTGCTCGCAGGCCTGCCGCAGCGGCTCCAGGGCGGTGCCGCGGGCCGGATCGACGTCGAGGGTGACCGCGACATGGCCGCCGCGGATGGCGATGCCGCCCAGCATACCCGAGGCGGCCACGCTGGCGCCGCTGGCGGGGTCTATGACAGTCTCAAGAACCTTGCGGATGGCTGATTCCGTCACTTCGGCCATGATCGCTCGCTTCCGCTACCCGGCAAATTCGTGTCGCCGCTTGATTGAAGGTGTTGCTGCCGTCACATATATGCAGCCCGGCACGGAATCAAAAGCGGCAATGCGGTCTGGCGGGCGGCCCTGAGGTGAATGATGGCTTGGAATAACAACAGCGGCGGTCCGTGGGGCAGTGGTGGTGGCGGCAGTGGCGGTGGCGGCGGCGGCGGCGGTCCATGGGGCGGCGGCGGCAATCGCGGCGGCGGCGGTCCCTTCGGCTCGCGCCGCCCGCCCGACATGGAAGACGTGATCCGCAAGGGCCAGGAGCGGCTGAAGAACCTCATCCCGGGCGGCCTCGGCTCCTACAAGGGTATCGTCCTGATCGCGTTGGCGGCCGTCGTGATCTGGCTGGCCACCGGCTTCTTCCGCGTCCAGCCCAACCAGCAGGCGATCCAGCTCGTTTTCGGCAAGCCGTACGGCAAGCCGGTCGAACCCGGCCTGCACTACAACCTGCCCGGTCCGATCGGCCGGGTGGAGGTCGTCGACGTGCAGAACCAGCGTCGCGTCGTCCTTGGCGCCCGCGGCGGCCAGACGGCCACGACGCCCTACTCGCGCGGACCGCGTCCGACATCGACCGAGAACCTGATGCTGACCGGCGACGAGAACATCGTCGACATCGAGTATGCCGTGCTGTGGCAGATCAAGGACGTGTTCAAGTACGCCTTCGACGTGCGCAATCCCGAGCAGAACGTCCGCGACGGCGCGGAAGCCGCGATGCGCGAGATCATCGGCAAGTCGAACCTGCAGTATGCCCAGACCGAGGGCCGCAGCCGCATCGAGCAGGACACCAAGGACCTGTTGCAGCGCATGCTCGACGAATATGGCCTGGGTGTCCGCGTTTCCCAGATCCAGCTGCTGCGGGTCGATCCGCCGCAGGAGGTGATCGCCGCGTTCCGCGACGTCCAGGCGGCGCGCGCCGACAAGGAAAAGAGCATCAACGAGGCCAACACCTACCGCAACCAGGTCCTGCCCAGGGCCAAGGGCGAGGCCGAGTCGATCATCCAGAGATCGGAGGCCTACAAGGCCCAGATCGTGGCCCGGGCCAGCGGCGACGCACAGCGCTTCAGCCAGGTCTACGAACAGTACGCCAAGGCCAAGGACATCACGACCGAGCGCCTCTATCTCGACACGATGGAAGAGGTGCTGCGCAACGTGAACAAGGTCCTGGTCGACAAGAACGCGTCCGGTCCGGGCGGCGTGCTGCCGTACCTGCCACTGCCGGAACTGAAATCGAACCAGCCCCAGGGCGTGACGCAGCCTCCCCGCCAGAGCCAGCCAGCCGCGGGAGCCACGCGATGAGCAACCGTTCGATCGTGGTCGTGATCGTCCTGGCCGTCGTGGCCTTCCTGTTCACGCAGACTTTCTACACCGTCGACCCGACCAAGCAGGTCCTGGTTCGCCAGTTCGGCGCCATCGTCGGCGAGCCCAAGACCGAGCCGGGGCTCTACGCCAAGATTCCCCTGGTGCAGGACATCCAGCGGATCGACAGCCGCCTGCTAGACTACGAAGCCGAGGAGTTCGAGATCATCGCCGGCGACCAGAAACGCCTGGTGGTCGACGCCTATGCCCGCTTCAAGATCGTGGCGGCCAAGCTGTTCGCCCAGACCGTACCGGGCGGCGAGCCGGCGCTGCGCGGCCTGCTGGACTCGCTCATCAACTCCGAAATCCGGGGCGTGCTGAGCTCGGTGCCGCTGCACGCGGTGCTGACCGACCAGCGTGCCAACCTGATGGACGACATCACCAAGCGGGTGAACGCCAAGACCAGGGAACTCGGCGTCGAAGTGGTCGACGTCCGCATCAAGCGGGCCGACCTGCCGCAGGCCAACTCGCAATCGGTGTTCAACCGCATGAAGACCGATCGCGAGCGCGAGGCCGGCCAGCTCCGCGCCGAGGGCGACGAGGAAAAGGCGCGCATCACCGCCACGGCCGACCGCGAAGTTGCGGTCTTCAAGGCGGACGCCGGCCTCAAGGCCCAGGTGACGATGGGCGAGGCCGATGCCGAGGCGACGCGGATCTATGCCCAGGCGTTCAACCGCGACAAGGATTTCTACGGCTTCTACCGCCGCATGGAAGCCTACAAGCAGGCTTTCGGCTCGGGCGGTTCGACCATGATCCTGAGCCCCGACAACGACTTCTTCCGCTACTTCAACGACCCCGCCGGGCCGGCCGCACCGGCGAAGTAACGTCCGGCGAAGTGCCGCAAAAATCGTACCGGCCGGCGGCTGTTGCAGTCCTGCAACGCCGCCGGTTCTTTTTGTGCAGAAGCCCCCGAATGCCGTAACAAACGGCAACATCACGGCCTCTTCAATTGCGCCACAATCGGCCCTCATGTAGGGAAAGACTCGAACGCGCGGCGCCGGCCGTTCCCGACCGTTTGGCCCTGAGCGCCGCTGGAGGTCGGACGTGATTCTCTCGGATTTTCAAGGACTTGCAAAGGGTGCCGTGCTTGCGGCGGTGACTGCTTTTGGCCTCGCGGTGGCAATGCCTGCCTGGGCGCGTGAGCCCACCGAGAGTTTCGCCGAACTGGTCGACAAGTTGATGCCGACGGTCGTCAACATCACCACCACCCAGAACATGCCGCAGCAGGGGCCCCGGCTCCGCGACATGCCGCAGCTGCCGCCCGGCTCGCCGTTCGAGGAACTGTTCAAGGAGTTCTTCGACAAGCGCGGCGGCGAAGAGCAGAAGCGCCGAGGCACCTCGCTCGGCTCCGGTTTCATCATCGACGGCGACGGCTACATCATCACCAACAACCACGTCATCCAGGGCGCCGAGGATATCACCGTCATCCTGCGCGACGACACCCAGCTCAAGGCCAAGCTAATCGGCTCGGACAGCCGCATCGACGTGGCGCTGCTCAAGGTAGAGCCGCCCAACAAGAAGCCGCTGCCGGCCACCAAGTGGGGCGATTCCGACAAGGCGCGGGTCGGCGACTGGGTGATCGCGATCGGCAATCCGTTCGGCCTCGGCCACTCGGTGACGGCCGGCATCATTTCGGCCCGCGGCCGCTCGCTGAACGACTCGCTCGACGACTACCTGCAGACCGACGCCGCCATCAACAAGGGCAACTCGGGCGGTCCGCTGTTCAATGCCGAGGGCGAGGTGATCGGCGTCAATACCGCGATCTACTCGCCGTCGGGCACCAACGCCGGTCTCGCCTTTTCGATCCCTTCGAACCTCGTCAAGCAGGTCGCCGACCAGCTGCGCGAGTTCGGCCGGGTCAAGCGCGGCTGGATCGGCGTCAGCTACCAGAGCGTGACCGACGACATCGCCGACAGCTTCGGGCTCGACCGCGCGCGCGGCGTGCTGGTGGCCAATGTTGCGGCCGACGGACCCGCGTTCAAGGCCGGGCTCAAGCGCAACGACATCATCCTGAGCTTCGCCGGCCAGGACGTACTCGATCTGCGCCGCTTTCCGCGGCTGGTCGCTAACGCCCGGGTCGGCAGCACGGTCGATCTCGTGGTCTGGCGCCAGGGCAAGGAAGTGCCGCTGAAGCTCCGGGTCGGCGAGCAGGAAGAGGCGGACAAACAGAACGCCGCTGCCCAGGGCACGCCCAAGAAGCCGGCCGATTCCGACCAGCCGGTGATCTCGACCATCGAGCAGCTCGGCCTCACCCTGCAGAAGGTGAGCGACCAGCTGCGCGAGAAGTACGGCCTGTCCGACCAGGTGAAGGGCGTCGTCGTCACCAAGGTGGCGCCCAACAGCCCGGCGGCCGAGAAGCAGCTCCAGCCCGGCGACGTCATCCTCGAGGTCGACCAGAAGGCGGTCACCACGCCGCAAGAGGTGAGCGACATCGTGGGCAAGCTGCAGCAGCAGAAGAAGCGTTCAGTGCTGCTGTTCGTCGAACGCCAGGGCGACCCGCGCTTCGCGGCACTCCGGCTGATGAGGTAGCCCTTCCGGTCGGCGGGCCTGGAGGCCCGCCGTCCAAAGACTAGGCGACCTTCACCACCAGCTTGCCGAAGTTCTCGCCCTTGAGCAGGCCTATGAAGGCCTGCGGGGCGTTGGCGAGGCCGTCGACCACGGTCTCGCGGCTCTTGAGCTTGCCCGTCTTGAGGAGGCCGCCGACTTCGGTCACGAACTCGCCCATCAGGGCCACGTGGTCGGAGACGATGAAGCCCTGGATGGTGAGCCGGCGCTGCACGATGGTGAACATCTTGGGCGGGCCGGCCAGCGGCTCGGCGTCCTGGTATTCGGAAATGGCGCCGCAGAAGGCCACCCGGGCAAAATTGTTCAGGCGCGCGAAGACGGCGTGGAATATCTTGCCGCCGACGTTCTCGAAATCCGAATCGATGCCCTGGGGGCAAAGTCTGTCGAGCGCCGCTCCGTAGTCGCGCTCGGTCCTGTGGTTGAAGCACGCGTCGTAGCCCGCCTCGCGCACCGCCCACTGGCATTTCTCGTCGTCACCGGCGCAGCCCACGACGCGGGCACCGGCGACCCTGGCGAGCTGTCCCGCCACCTGGCCGACGGCGCCGGTCGCGGCGGAGACGAACGCCGTCTCGCCGGCCTTGGGCTTGCAGATATGGGTGATGCCGTACCAGGCAGTGAAGCTCGGCATGCCGAGCACGCCGAGATGGGCCGACAGCGGCGCGACCGCGGGATCGATCTTGCGCAGGCCCTTGCCGTCGTGGAGCGTATGGCTCGCCCAGTTCAGCATGCCCATCACCGTGTCGCCCTTGGCGTAGCGCGGGTTCCTCGACTCGACGACCTCGCCCACGGCGCCGCCGGTCAGCGGCTTGTCGAGTTCGAAGGGCGGCGTGTAGGAGCGCAGTTCGGTCATGCGCGGGCGCATGTAGGGGTCGAGCGAGAGGAAGCGGGTGCGGATCAGCACCTGGCCGTCGGTGAGCGCCGGCAGGACGATGGACTCCTCGCGAAAACAGTCGGCGGTGACGTCGCCTGTCGGACGCTTGGCGAGCACGATCTGAAGCGCATCGGTCATGGACTTGTCCTCATGGGTTGGGCCTTTCGACGAAGTCGCGCCGGCGATAGCCCTGGAGATAGAGCAGCGCCGTGAGATCGCCGTAGTCGATGCGCGCCGGGACCTGGGCCGCGACCGTGGGCTTGGCCCGGAAGGCGACGCCGAGTCCCGCGGCCTGCAGCATCGGCAGATCGTTGGCGCCGTCGCCGACGCTGAGCGACTGAGCGAGCTCGATGCGACGTTCGGCGCACAGCCGTTCGAGCGTGGCGAGCTTGGCTTCCTTGCCGAGGATCGGCTGCTGGACCGTGCCGGCCAGCATGCGGCCATCGTGGTGGAGGGTGTTGGCGGCATCGAAATCGAACCCGAGGCGCTCGTGCATCATGCGGGTGAAATAGGTGAAGCCGCCCGAGACCAGGGCGCAGTAGCCGCCGAATTTGTGCATGGTGGCGATCAGGGTTGCGGCGCCTGCCATGATGCGGATGCGTTCAGCCGCCTCGTCGAGGCGTGCCACCGGCAGGCCCTTCAGCAGGCCGACGCGCTCGATCAGGGCGCCGGCGAAATCGATCTCGCCGTTCATGGCCCGCGCTGTGATGGCGGCGATCCGCTCGCGCAGGCCCAGGAACTCGGCCAGCTCGTCCAGCATCTCGTTTTCGATGATGGTCGATTCCATGTCGGCCACCAGCAGCCGCTTGCGCCGGCCTTCGGGAGAAAGAGCCACGGCGTCGATGCCGGGCAGGCTCACGGTTGGTAGCGGACCGTCGGCCGGCCCGTCGAAGGGCAGGTCGCAGGCGACGCCGGGGGCCAGCCAGTCGACCGGGCCGACGGCGGCACCTGCGGCCTGCAATTGTTCGCTCGCGAGCTGCACGGCGGCGGCGTCGAGAACGGGATGGGCGGGATTGGCGATGAGGACAAAAACGTTATTCACGGTCCGGTTCTAATGGCTGATTTGCAATCGGCGGCCAAGCGGTGTCTTTTCGCCCGCCATGGCTGAAGGGCGCGTCATCGTCGTCACCGGACCGACCGCGAGCGGCAAGTCGGCGCTGGCGCTTGCGCTTGCGGAATCCCACCGGGGAAAAGGGCCAGGCACGGTGATCAATGCCGATGCCATGCAGACCTACGATGCCTTCCCGATCCTGACCGCCCAGCCTACCGCCGACGAGCGGGCCCGCGTGCCGCATGCGCTCTATGGCGTGATGTCGCTCAGCGAGATTCTTTCGGCGGCACGCTGGCGCACGCTCGCCTCGGCGGAGATCGAGCGCTGCCTGGCCGAGGGCCGCACGCCCATCCTGTGCGGCGGCTCCGGTCTCTACCTTCGCACCCTGATGCGGGGCATCGCCACCATTCCCGACGTGCCGCCCGCGGTCCGCGATCAGGCCAATGCAGAGTGGCAGGCCCTGGGTCCCGACGCGTTCCGCGCGCGCCTCGCCGAAAAAGACCCGGCGATCGTCGCCCGGTTGAAGCCGGGCGATCGCCAGCGCCATGTCCGCGCCTGGGAGGTAGCGGTCGCCACCGGCCGGTCGCTCAGCGACTGGCAGACAGACGTCGGCGCCGCGGCGCCCTGGCGCTTCGCCACCATCCTGCTGGTTCCCGAGCGCGCCTGGTTGCGCGATCGCATCGAGAGCCGCTTCGATGCCATGCTCGGGCAGGGCGTGGTAGCCGAGGTGCGGGCGGTGTTCGATCGCTCGCCCGACCCGCGCTGGCCGGGCCTGAAGGCGCACGGCGCGCCCGAACTCTTCCGCCACTTCCGTGGCGAGCTTTCCCTCGAAAAAGCACGTCAGATCGCCATCGACCACACTCGGCAATATGCCAAACGCCAGATGACGTGGTTTCGGCATCAGTTGATACCAGATCTTGTGGTGGATCCTCAGTCTTCCCAATTCTTGGCGTCTGTCGCGCAATATTTGACCAAAACGGAGGTCTGAAACTTTACGTTTCATGCGTTTTGGGGTTGACCCTCCGAAACCCGCCCTCTATGTTCCGCGCCGCCGCAAAACCCCGTTTTGCGGCACATTTGTCAGAGGAGAACGCGCGATGAAGCCCGAGGAGTCCGCCACGACCGGCGCCGATCTGTTGGTGAAAGCCCTGATCGACGAGGACGTCGAGGTCGTCTTCGGCTACCCGGGCGGCGCCGTCCTGCCGATCTACGATTCGCTGTTCAAGCAGAACCGGCTGCGCCACATCCTGGTGCGCCATGAGCAGGCCGCCGTGCATGCCGCCGAGGGCTATGCCCGCTCGACCGGCAAGGTGGGTGTCGTGCTGGTGACGTCGGGTCCCGGCGCCACCAATGCCGTCACCGGCCTCACCGACGCGCTGATGGATTCCATTCCCATCATTTGCCTCACCGGCCAGGTGCCGACGCACCTGATCGGCAACGACGCCTTCCAGGAGGCGGACACGACCGGCATCACGCGGCCCTGCACCAAGCACAACTACCTGGTGAAGGCGGTGGGTGACCTCGCCCGCACCGTCCACGAGGCCTTCTACGTGGCGCGCTCGGGCCGCCCCGGGCCGGTCGTCATCGACCTGCCCAAGGACGTGCTGATGAACAAGCACGACTATGTGGCGCCGCCCAAGGTGGCGGTGGAGCACAAGAGCTACCGGCCGCAGACCAGGCCCGATCCCAGGAAGATCGAGCTGGCGATCGAAATGATCGCCAAGGCCAAGCGGCCGGTCTTCTATGCCGGCGGCGGCGTCATCAATTCCGGGCCAAAAGCGTCGAAGCTGCTGGCGCAGTTCGTCCATATGACGGGCTATCCCATCACCAACACGCTGATGGGGCTGGGCACCTTCCCGGCCTCGGACAAGCAGTTCCTCGGCATGTTGGGCATGCACGGCACCTACGAGGCCAACCTGGCGATGCATGGCTGCGATGTCATGATCAACATCGGCGCGCGCTTCGACGACCGCATCACCGGCAACCTCACGATGTTCTCGCCGGGCTCGAAGAAGATTCACGTCGACATCGACCCGAGCTCGATCAACAAGAACGTGCGCGTCGACCTGCCGATCGTGGGTGACGCGACACTGGTGCTCGAGGCGATGATCAAGGCCTGGAAGGCCAGGGAACCCAAGGTCGACCACAAGGCGCTGAAGGCGTGGTGGGCCGAGATCGACAAGTGGCGGGCACGCAACTGCCTCGCCTACAAGGTCGACAAGCAGACGATCAAGCCGCAGTTCGCGCTCGAGCGACTCTACCACCATATCAAGAACATGGACCACTACATCACCACCGAAGTGGGCCAGCACCAGATGTGGGCGGCGCAGTTCCTGAAGTTCGAGCGGCCCAACCGCTGGATGACGTCGGGCGGCCTCGGCACCATGGGCTACGGCTTCCCGGCTGCCGTCGGCGTGCAGATCGCCCATCCCGATGCGCTGGTGATCGACGTGGCGGGCGAGGCCTCGATCCTGATGAACATCCAGGAGCTCTCGACGGTGGCGCAGTACCGCCTGCCGGTAAAGATCTTCATCCTGAACAACCAGTACATGGGCATGGTGCGTCAGTGGCAGGAGCTGCTGCACGGCAGCCGCTATTCCGAGAGCTACATGGAATCGCTGCCCGATTTCGTGAAGCTCGCCGAGGCGTTCGGCGCCAGGGGCCTGCGCTGCCACGAACCTGACAAGCTCGATGACACGATCAAGGAGATGATCGCGCTGAAGCATCCCGTCATCGTCGACGTCATTGTCGACCAGAAGGAGAACTGCTTCCCGATGATCCCCTCGGGCGCCGCGCACAACGAGATGCTGCTCGGCCCCGACGACAAGGCCGGCAAGGTGTCGGAAGAAGGCATGGTGCTGGTGTGAGCGAGGATACTCCCGTGGTCGCCCATACCATTTCCGTTCTGGTCGCCAACGAGCCGGGCATCCTCGCGCGCGTGGTCGGGCTGTTCTCGGGCCGCGGCTACAACATCGAAAGCTTGACCGTCGCCGAGACCGACGCCAAGCGGAGCCTGTCGCGCATCACCATCGTGACCAAAGGCACGCCGATGATCATCGAGCAGATCAAGGCGCAGCTCGACCGTCTGGTCCCGGTGCATCGGGTGCGCGATCTAACGGTCGAGGGCCCGCACATCGAGCGCGAGCTGGCGCTGGTCAAGGTCAAGGGGCTCGGCGAGAAGCGGGTCGAGGCGCTGCGCTTGGCCGACGTGTTCCGCGCCAAGGTGATCGACGCCAAGACCGATTCGTTCGTGTTCGAGGTCACCGGCAATTCCGACAAGGTCCAGACCTTCATCGGCCTGATGGAGTCACTGGGCTTGGTCGATGTCGGCCGCACCGGTATCGTCGCCATGTCGCGCGGTGGCGAGGCGCTCTAGGTGGATTGCGCGATCGCGTTGGCCGGCCTTGCCGTCGTCCATCTGCTGGCGGTGGCGAGCCCGGGTCCGTCGACCGTCCTCGTCATCCAGACTGCTGCGGGATCCGGCCGGCGCGCCGGGCTGCTGGCGGCGTCCGCCATGATGGTGGGTGCGCTCGCTTGGGCTGCGGCTGCCCTCTTCGGCCTGCAGGTTCTGTTCGCCCGTTTCGAGTGGCTCTATCTGGCGATGCGCTTCGGCGGCGGGGCCTATCTGCTCTACCTCGCCGTCATGCTGTGGCGCCACGCCGGTGCGCCGCTGCCGGCGATCGATCCGAACGTGCCGCGCGAGGGCGGCTGGGGCGGCTTCGTCCGTGCCCTTCTGCTGCAGCTCGGCAATCCCAAGATCATGGTGTTCTTCGGCAGCATCTTTCTTTCGCTGTTGCCGGCCGAGTCTCCGACCTGGATGAATGGCGCCGTGCTCGCCGTCGTTGCCTTCAACGAATTTGCTTGGTTCGCCGTGCTCGCCCTGCTGTTCTCGGGCGGCACGGCGCAGGCCTTCTATCGGCGGGCGAAGCTCTGGCTCGACCGCCTCATGGGCGGCGTGCTCGGCCTGCTCGGTGCGCGGCTGCTAGTAGCCGAGGTTTAGGGGGCTGCCGACGACGCGGCCCTCAACCTCGGCGAGGCTGGCCGGGGTCCGGGTCAGCACGAACTGCGCTTGCGTACGGCCTGCGAACCTCAGCGGGTCACCGGCCTCGCGCTCCTGCATGTCGATGAACATCTTGCCGGCGGGGCGGCAAAGCCAGCTGTTGCCGAGATCCTGCCGATTGACGCCCGGATAGCGCAGGCAGATCTGGGTAAACTGCTGGCCGCTGGCATCGGCGCTGGTGTCGACCCGCCACTGGCCGGCCAGTATCCGTCTTTCGCCCACCAGCCAGACAAAATCCCTCCCATCATCTGTAGAATAGTGGATCTGCGCCGGGCCGCTGCCCCGGGTCCAGAACCACGTATGGTTGCTCATGCCTCTCTGGGCTTGCTCGGGGGTGGAATTGGTGATGGAAGCGTCGAGCCCGGGCATTTCGGCGGCGGGGACGCCCGGTACCGGCAGCGTCGAATAGCGATCGCCACAGCCGCCCAGGACGGAGGCGGCGAGGAGCAGCGCGAGCGAAAAGCGTATAGCGGACATGGGCTTGGACATGGGATTCGAGGCTGGCCTTTGCGGGTGGGGTTGTCTAGTAAGCCCCGTCGCATGACAGAGCAAACACTGCCAGGAGGAATGGCCCCAATGCGTGTCTATTACGATCGTGACGCCGACGTGAACCTGATCAAGGGCAAGAAGGTCCTGGTCGTGGGCTACGGCAGCCAGGGCCATGCCCACGCCATGAACCTCCGCGATTCGGGCGTGAAGGACGTCCGCATTGCGCTGAAGCCCGGGTCGGCCACGATCAAGAAGGCTGAAGGCGCGGGCTTCACGGTGATGAGCCCCGCCGAGGGCGCCAAGTGGGCCGACATCGTCATGATGCTGACGCCGGACGAGCTGCAGTCGGACATCTACAACGCCGATCTCGCGCCCAACATGAAGCCGGGCGCAGCGCTCGCCTTCGCGCACGGCCTCAACGTCCACTTCAACCTGATCACGCCGCGGTCCGACATCGACGTGTTCATGATCGCGCCCAAGGGCCCCGGCCATACCGTACGCTCCGAGTACGTGCGCGGCGGCGGTGTGCCCTGCCTCGTGGCGGTGGCGCAGAATTCCTCGGGCAACGCGCTCGAGATCGGCCTCAGCTACTCCTCGGCGATCGGCGGCGGCCGCGCCGGCACCATCGAGACCAGCTTCAAGGAAGAGTGCGAGACCGACCTGTTCGGCGAGCAGGTCGTGCTGTGCGGCGGTCTCGTCGAGCTTATCAAGGCGGGTTACGAGACCCTGGTCGATGCCGGCTACGCGCCGGAGATGGCCTACTTCGAGTGCCTGCACGAGGTGAAGCTGATCGTCGACCTCATCTACGAGGGTGGCATCGCCAACATGAACTACTCGATCTCCAACACCGCCGAGTACGGTGAGTACCGCTCGGGCCCGCGCATCGTCACCGACGAGACCAAGGCCGAGATGAAGCGGGTGCTGGACGACATCCAATCGGGCCGCTTCGCGCGCGACTGGATGCTGGAGAACAAGGTCAACCAGGCCTCGTTCAAGGCCATGCGCAGGAAGATGTCGGAGCATCCGATCGAGGAGATCGGCGCCAAGCTCCGTGGCATGATGCCGTGGATCAAGGAAAAGGCGCTGGTCGACAAGGCGCGGAACTAGGCGCGTTCGCGCGCGCCGGCGCGCGTGGGTGCGGAAGGCCTGCTCCTTCAGCCTGGCCTCGGTCATCTCGGTCAGGACCATGCCGGGCCGCATCGAATTGACCCTGATGCCCTCGGCCGCCACTTCGCGGGCAAAGCCCTTGGTGAAGGCATCGACCGCCCCTTTGCTGGCGGCATAGGCCGACGAGCCCAGGCGTCCGCCCAGCGTCGCCGCCATCGACGAGACGTTGACGATCGCGCCGCCCCTGCCGCCGCGTCTGGTCGACATGCGCCGGGCCGCTTCGCGGCAGCACAGCATCAGCCCCGTGACATTGGTGGCGAACAGATTGGCCAGTACCGCGGCGTCGTATTCGTCGACCCGGCCGCGGCGACCGTTGATGCCGGCACTGTTGACCAGGTGCGTGACCGACCCCAGGGCGCGCTCGGTCTCCTCGAACAGCCGGACGATGTCGGCCTCGTGCGCCATGTCGCCAGGCAGTGCGATGGCCCGGCCACCCTTCGCCTCGATGTCGGCAACGATCGCTTTGGCCTGGGTGTCGCGGCTCCGGTAGTTGATCGCGACCTTGTAGCCGCGGGCACCCGCGCGACGGGCGGTCTCGGCGCCGATGCCCGAGGCGCCGCCGGTGATCAGAAGGGTTTTGCTCATGTTCCGATGATATAGAGTGGGGACGATTTGGGAGGAAAAATCATGAAAGCCGCCGTCCTGTTCAAGCCCAACGAACCGCTGCAGGTGCTCGAGTGTGAACTCGATCCGCCCAAGGCGCTGGAAGTCCGCGTCAAGATGAGGGCTGCGGGGGTCTGTCAGAGCGATTGGCACGTCATGAACGGCGACTGGCCTTCGCCGATGCCGATCGTGCCGGGTCACGAGGCGGCGGGCGAGATCCTGGAATGCGGCGCCGGCGTCACCACGGTGAAGCCGGGTGATCACGTCATCTTCTCGTTCCGTCCGCATTGCGGGCGCTGCCGCTACTGCAGCCAGGGCCGCACCGTGCTCTGCATCGGCCGCTCGGGCTCGCCGCCGGGCGGGCTGTTCGACGGCACGCTCCGCATCAAGCACAAGGGCCAGGGCATCAACCAGATGGCCCGCATCGGCACCTTCGCCGAGGAGGTCGTGGTGCCGGAAGAGATGGTGGTGCCGATCCGCAAGGACATGCCGTGGGCCCAGGCCGCTCTGGTCGGCTGCTGCGTGGCGACCGGCGTCGGTGCCGTCACGCGCCACGCCAAGATCGAGGCGGGCTCGACCGTGCTGGTGATCGGCTGCGGCGGCGTTGGCCTCAACGCCATCCAGGGCGCGCTGCTGTCGGGCGCGGGCAAGATCATCGCCGCCGACATCCTCGACAACAAGCTCGAGATGGCGAAGACCTTCGGCGCCACCCACACGATAAACACCGCCAAGGACAACGACCCGGTCAAGAAGGCCAAGGAGATCACCGGCGGGCTGGGCGTCGATTATTCCTTCGATGCCGTCAGCAACGACAAGACCCAGGCGCTGGCCTTCGACGCGCTGGCGCCGGGCGGCCATGCCGTGGCGGTCGGCATCTCTGCGGCCACCGTGCGCGCCAGCTACTCGCCCTTCATGATGGTCTTCAGCGAAAAGACGGTGAGCGGCACCTTCTACGGCTCGGTGCGGCCCGACCTCGATTTCCCGGTGCTGGTCGACCACTACATGAACAAGCGGCTCAACATCGACGGCCTGATCAGCCGGACCTACAAGCTCGAAGACATCAACGACGGCTTCAAGCGCATGATGGCGGGCGAAGTCGCGCGCGGCGTCGTGGTGTTCGACTAGATCATGTCCCTGTACGAAGTGCTCGTGTTCGTGGCCCTCGCGGGCGTCGGCAGCTACGCCTACTACCTCTACCGTCAGGACACCCGGCCGAAGTGACATGACCTCGCTCGACGACTTCGGCCTCACCGACGAACAGCTCCTGATCCGGCGGAACGTCGCCGAGCTTCTGGCGCGCGTGCTGCCGGCGGAGGAGATCCGCCGGCTCGATGCCGCCAGCGAATTCCCGCATGCCGCGTTCAAGGCGCTGGCCGAGGCGGGCTACATGGCGCTGCCCTACGATCCCGCCTATGGCGGCATGGGTGGCAGCCGCAAGGACCTGGTCGTTCTGGTCGAGGCCCTGGCCCGCCACTACAGTGGCGCCTCATCGCTCTATCTGCCGACCGTCGTCTACGGCGGCATGCACCTGCAGCTCACGGCGGGCGAGCACCTGCGGCGGCGCTATCTGCCGGAGATCTGCGCCGGGCGGCTCAAGTCGGCCTTCGCGCTTTCCGAACCCGACACCGGCTCCGACGCCTCGGGCATCAAGACTCGTGCCGTGCGCGACGGTAGCGGCTATCGCCTCACCGGCCAGAAGCTCTACATCAGCGCCGCCCATGTCGCCGACTACCTGATGGTGGTGGCCAAGACCGACAGCGAGGCCAAGCACAAGGGCGTCACCCTGTTCTGGGTCGATGCGCGGGCGTCGGGCCTCACCATGAAGCCGCTCGAGACGCTTGGCCGGCGGACCACGCACGCCAACGAGATCTTTTTCGACGGCGTGTTCGTGCCCGCCGACCACGTGATCGGCGAGGAGAACCGCGGCTGGTCCGGCCTGATGAAGGGGCTGAACCTCGAGCGCCTGTGCCTGGCGGCGCAGGCTTGCGGCAACATGCATTTCGCGATCGACTACGCGAAAGCCTACGCGGTCGAGCGCCAGCAGTTCGGCCAGCCGATCTCGAAATTCCAGGCGATCCAGCACAAGTTCGCCGACATGCGGATCATGCTCAAGACCACGCAGGCGCTGACCTGGCGCCTCGCCGACATGCTCGATGCCGGGCTCAATCCGGTCGAGGAGACGGCAATCGCCAAGATCCAGGGCACTGACGGCGAGTTCAGATGCGCCCATCTCGCCATGGAGATCATGGGCGGCGCCGGCTACACCATGGCCCACGACATCCAGCGCCTGTTCCGTGACGTGCGCGTGGGCTCGATCGGCGGCGGCACCAACGACATCCACCGCAACACCATCGCCAAGCTGATGGGGCTCTGATTGCGCAAGATCGGCGACGCGTCGTTCTTCCGCATCGTCGACCGCCTGCTGGTGTCCGGCACGGGCCGCACGCCGAGGACGAGTTGGAGCATCGATGGCGTGCACTGGCAGCGCGAGCGGCACAGCTATGCCGGCGCCGGCCACGGCTTCACCATAGAGGTGACCAAGGGCACGAAGGCGGCGAAGCCTTCATGGACGCTGGTGGTGGTCAAGGAGTACTGGCGCGCGGCCAGCGGCGAGAGCATGAAGTCCCTGCAATGGGCCCATATCGAGGCCGGCAGCCGCGCCGAGGTGGTCGCCTGGCTCGGGCGGCAGGAACGCAAACTCGAGAGCGAGTGAGGCTGTCATGGACATCGCGAAGATCTCGGTCGGCCGCAATCCTCCGAAGGACCTCAACGCCCTGATCGAGATTCCCCTGGGCGGGGTGCCGGTGAAGTACGAACTCGACAAGGAATCTGGCGCCCTGTTCGTCGACCGCTTTCTGCACACGGCAATGTTCTATCCAGGCAACTACGGCTTCATCCCCCACACGCTCTCGGCCGACGGCGATCCCTGCGACGTGCTGGTGGTCAGCCAGGTGCCGGTCGTGCCGGGCGCGATCATCCGCTGCCGGCCGGTCGGCGTGCTGCTGATGGAGGACGAGGCGGGCATGGACGAGAAGATCCTCGCCGTGCCGATAGACAAGCTCCATCCCTTCTACACGGGCATCAAGTCCTACAAGGACCTGCCGACCGTCCTGTGCGAGCAGATTGCCCACTTCTTCCAGCACTACAAGGACCTGGAGAAGGGCAAGTGGGTGAGGGGCCTGCGCTGGGAAAGCCCGGCCGACGCCGAGCGCCTGGTGAGCGAGGCGATCGAGCGCGCGGGCACGAAGCGCTAGAACCGCGCGGTCCGTGGAATCGCCTTGCGAGACCCTCCCGGGCGGTCTAAACGGACGACACTTTGGCGTTGGGCTTCGAGCAAGCGCCGATTAAGCAAATTTTCACCGTAATTACAGAGACTTAACTCAATGCTGTCGCGTGTCATCGGGCTATTTTCGGCGGACATGGGCATCGACCTCGGCACGGCCAACACGCTGGTCTATGTGAAGGGTCGGGGCATCGTTCTCAACGAACCGTCCGTCGTGGCCTTGACCACGCAGAGCGGCAAGCGGCAGGTCCTCGCCGTGGGCGAAGAGGCCAAGATGATGCTCGGTCGAACGCCGGGCAACATCCAGGCGATCCGCCCGCTGCGCGACGGCGTCATCGCCGATTTCGAAGTCGCCGAGGCGATGATCAAGCACTTCATCTCCAAGGTGCACAACCGGCGCAGCTTCGCCCATCCCCAGATCGTGGTCTGCGTGCCCTCCGGCTCGACCGCCGTCGAGCGCCGCGCCATCCAGGAATCGGCCGAGAGCGCCGGTGCCCGCAAGGTCTGGCTGATCGAGGAACCAATGGCGGCCGCGATCGGCGCCGGCCTGCCGGTCACAGAGCCCACCGGCTCGATGGTGGTCGACATCGGCGGCGGCACGACGGAAGTGGCCGTTCTGTCGCTGGGCGGCATCGTCTATCCGCGTTCGGTGCGCGTCGGCGGCGACAAGATGGACGAGGCGATCATCGCCTACATCCGTCGCAACCATAATCTGCTGGTCGGCGAAAGTTCGGCCGAGCGCATCAAGAAGGCCATCGCCTCGGCCTGCCCGCCCGAGGATGGCGAGGGCCGGACCATGGAGATCAAGGGGCGCGACCTGATGAACGGCGTGCCGAAGGAGCTGGTCATCACCGAACGGCAGATCGCCGAGAGCCTGCAGGAACCGGTCAGCGCCATTGTCGAGGCCGTCAAGGTGGCGCTGGAGAACACCGCGCCGGAACTGGCCGCCGACATCGTCGACAAGGGCATCGTGCTCACCGGCGGCGGCGCCATGCTGTCGAACATGGATACCGTGCTGCGCCAGGCCACCGGCCTGCCGGTCTCGGTGGCCGAGGATCCGTTGCTGTGCGTGGCGCTGGGCACCGGCCATGCCGTGGAGAACATCGGCCGACTGCGCGGCGTGCTGTCCTCGATGTACTAACAGGCCGCGCCCCGCCCGCTTTGGGGTAGAATGGGCAGGATATGGCGATCCGGGACGACTTCGAGGTAGTCGCGAGCCAGGTGCGCACGGTCGTGCAGCGCTTTGCGCTCGGCCTGCTCGTGATCGCCTCGTTCGGTGCCATGCTGGTCGGCAAGGCCGACACCGTGCTGGTCGAGCACGCCCGTGTGCTCGCCCTCGACCTCGCCAGCCCCGTGCTCGAGGCCATTGCCCGCCCCGTCGCCGCCGCCAATCGCGTCATCGCCGACCTCAAGGAATTCGCCTCGTTGCGCGAGGAGAACGCCCGGCTGCGCGAGGAGAACGCCCGGCTGCTGGCCTGGCAGACCGCCGCGCGGCGGCTGGAGAACGAGAACGAGCGCATGCGCGAGCTGGCCAACTTCCGCGAGGGGCCGGAGGCCTCCTTCATCACCGCCCGCATCGTCGGCGACAGCGTAAGCGCCTATGTGCGGGGCGCATTGCTCAACGTCGGGCGCAAGGCCGGCGTCGCGTCGGGCCAGGCGGTGGTGACCGGCGAGGGCCTGGCCGGCCGCATTGCCGAGGTCGGCGACAACAGCGCGCGCGTGCTGTTCGTCACCGATGTGAACTCGCGCCTGCCGGTATTGATCGAGCGCACGCGCGAGCGTGCCATCTTGGCCGGCGACAATTCCCCGCAGCTTCGCCTCACGCTGCTCCAGAGCGTGGCCGGCGTTCAACGCGGTGACCGAATCGTGACCTCCGGTCATGGCGGCAGCTTCCCGGTCGGCATCCCGGTCGGCGAGGTGGTGGAAACCGTCGAAGGCCGCGTCCGCGTCCGGCCGTTCGCCGATTTCTCCCGTCTGGAGTTCGTGCGCGTCGTCGACTACGGCGTCACCGGCCTGGTGAGCAGCGGCCCGTCCGCTCCGGCGGCGCCGGTCGGCGTCAGGATCCGCTGACGTGGGAACCTCCTGAGATGAGGACCGACGGACTGCTCGCGACGCTCGATCAGTGGGGGCGCTGGGCGCTGCCCGGCGCGGTCCTGTTGTTCTTTGTGCTGCTGACCTTGGCGCCGTTGCGCGCACCCTATCTCTCGGGGGCGCTGCCGCTGTTGCCGGCGCTGGTCGTCTTCCAGTTCAGCCTGGCCACGCCCGAGCGGCTGCCCGGGCCGTTGCTGTTGGCGATGGGCATCCTGCTCGACCTGCTGCTGGGTGGTCCCGGTGCGCCGGTCGGCGTGAGCGCCCTGGGCTTCGTGCTGATCCGGGCGACCGTGGTGAACAGCCGCCGCTACCTGGTGGGCGTGCCGTTCCTCTTCCAGTGGTTCGGTTTCTGTCTGCTCGCCCTGGGGTTCGTGGTGCTGGTGTGGTCCTTCACCACCCTGTGGACCTGGACAGCCATCGATCCCGTGCCGGCATTGATGCAATATGCGGTGGTGATCGTGATCTATCCGCTGCTTGCTCCGCTGCTCGCTCGCGTGCGTGCGCGCGATCCGCTGAACGTGCCCGACGAGTCGCGTGGCACGGCGCGGCCGGGAGAGACGACGTCATGAAGCCCTTCCGCAAGGGCGACGGCGAACGCAGCGGCCTGTTCACCAGGCGCGCGCTGCTTCTCGGCGGCGTGCAGGGCGTGCTGCTGTCGGCACTGGCCGGACGGCTCTACCAGCTCCAGGTCCTCGAGACCCAGCGATTCGCCACGCTGGCCGAGGAGAACCGCATCAACCTCAGGCTGCTGCCGCCGTCGCGCGGGCTGATCTTCGATCGCACCGGCCAGCCGCTCGCTGTCAACCGTAACAACTTCCGCGCCATGGCGACGTCGGATCGTGGCCGCGGCGCCGACGTGCTGGTCGAGCGGCTGGACCAGATCTTCGGTTTGGGCGAAGCCGAACGGAACCGCCTGCTGCGCGAGCTCCGGCGCAGCCGCAACGCCCAGCCGGTTGTGGTCCGCGAAAATCTCGGCTGGGAGGACGTGGCACGTATCGAGTTCAACGCACCCGACCTGCCGGGCGTATTCATCGACCTCGGCCAGTCGCGCGACTACCCCGAAGGTGAGCTGATGAGCCACATCGTGGGCTATACCGGCCGCGTTTCCGACGAGGATCTCGCCGGGCGCGACGACCCGATGCTTCAGCTCGCGACGATTCGATTCGGCAAGAAGGGCGTCGAGCGCTCACTCGAGGACGATCTGCGCGGCCGCGCCGGCGCCGTCCAGGTCGAGGTCAACGCCGTCGGCCGCGTCGTGCGCGAGCTTGATCGCACCGAGGGCGTGCCGGGGGCGAACGCACTGCTCACCATCGACCTCGACCTGCAGAAGTTCGCCGCCGACAGGATGAAGGAGCACCAGTCGGGCTCGGTGGTGGTGCTCGACGTGGTCACCGGCGACGTGATCGCCATGGCCTCGACGCCCGGCTTCGACCCCAGCACCTTCGCGCGCGGCATCACGCACAGCGAATGGCGCGACCTGCTCGACAATCCGGAGCGGCCGCTCCACAATAAGGCGATCGCCGGCGTCTATCCGCCAGGCTCGACCTACAAGATGGTGACGGCGCTCGCCGCCCTGGAATCGAAGGCGATCGAGCCGTGGACGCGGCTACCCTGCGCCGGCTACCTTGAGCTGGGCAAGATCAAGTTTCATTGCTGGCTGAAGGGTGGCCACGGCTCGACCAACGTCGTCGAGGCGATTGCCCAGTCCTGCGACTGCTTCTTCTACGAGGCCGCCCGCCGGGCCGGCATCGATCGCATCAGCGAGGTGGCGACCCGCCTCGGCTTCGGCCGGCAGAGCGAACTCGGGCTGCCGGGTGAATCGGCGGGCAACCAGCCGACGCGCGCCTGGAAGCAGGAGAAGGTCGGCAAGCCGTGGCAGCACGGCGACACGTTCAACCTCGGCATCGGCCAGGGATACATGAACTGCACGCCGCTTCAGCTTGCCGTCATGACGGCCCGCATCGCCAACGGCGGCTACGAGGTGCAGCCCAATCTGTTGCTCGCCAAGGCGACGCCGCGCGAGGAGTTGACGCCGCCGCCGCCGCGCGACAAGCCGACCGCCCCGTCGCTGCGCATCAATCCGCAGCACATGGCCCTGATCCGGGAGGGGATGATCCAGGTGGTCGCGTCGGGCACGGCCAACCAGTTGCGCGTCGACAGTCAAGGCAAGCTGCTTGACCCGTCGCTGCGGTTCGCCGGCAAGACAGGCACCGCCCAGGTCAAGCGCATCACCGAGCGCGAGCGGGACATGGGCATCACCCAGGCGCAGCTTCCCTGGCACCTGCGTCATCACGCGCTGTTCGTGTGCTTCGGCCCGATCGACAATCCGCGCTACGCCTGCGCCGTCATCGTCGAGCACGGCATGGCGGGTGGCGCCACGGCCGGCCCGATCGGCCGCGACGTATTGGTCGAGACCATGAAGCGCGACCCGTCGCGCCGCAGCGACCGCTTCCGCAAGATGGCGTCGCGATGAGCAGCACCGCGCTGGACGCACCGGCGCCGGTCGGTTTCGCGGAGAAGATCTGGCGCGTCAACTGGGGGCTGGCCCTGGTGCTGACGGCGATCGCCGGCGTCGGCGTGGTGGCGCTCTATTCGGCGGCCGGCGGCCGCTTCGACCCGTGGGCCAGCCGGCATGCCGTTCGCTACGGCGCGGCCTTCGCCCTGATGCTGACGGTGGCGCTGATCCATCCCCGGGTCTGGCTGGCGATGGCCTGGCCGATCTACATCGTCTCGCTGGTGCTGCTGGTCGCCGTCGACCTGATCGGCAAGATCGGCATGGGCGCGCAGCGCTGGCTGGTAATCGGGCCGATGCAGATCCAGCCCTCGGAGATCGCCAAGGTGGCGGTGATCCTGGTGCTGGCGCGCTACTATCACGGCCTGCGCAAGGAGCAGGCCTCGCAGTTCCTCTACACCCTGCCGCCGCTGCTGGTGATCCTGGCACCGGTCGCGCTGGTGATGGTCCAGCCCGACCTCGGCACGGCGATGATGGTGCTGATGGCCGGCGGCGCCCTTCTGTTCGTGGCCGGGGTGCGGTTGTGGATGTTCCTGGTGGCGGCGATGGCGGCGGTGGCCTGCCTGCCGATCGCCTGGTCGTTCATGCATGAGTACCAGCGCAAGCGCGTGCTCACTTTTCTCGATCCCGACCGCGATCCGCTGGGCGCCGGCTACCACATCACCCAGTCCAAGATCGCGATCGGCTCGGGCGGCCTGTTCGGCAAAGGCTTCCTCAAGGGCACGCAGTCGTCGCTGAATTTCCTGCCCGAGAAGCAGACCGACTTCATCTTCACCACCTTCGTCGAGGAGTGGGGCATGATGGGCGCCCTCGCGCTGCTGGCGCTGTTCGCGCTGGTGCTGATCTGGGGCTTCTCGATCGCCTTCCGCAGCCAGCACCATTTCGGCCGCCTGCTGGCGCTCGGCGTCACCGCCATGATGTTCCTCTACGTCTTCATCAACGCTGCCATGGTCATGGGTCTTCTGCCGGTGGTCGGCGTGCCGCTGCCGCTGGTCAGCAACGGCGGCACCGCCATGGTCTCGGTGATGTTCGCCTGCGGTCTCCTGATCGGGGTCAACGTCTACCGCGACGCGCAATTGCCGCGCACATGGTGAGAATCCCGGGAAAATCCGGGGGATTTCTTTGCCGCGAGGCTATCGACAAGGAGTATCCGCCTTGGTATAGCCGCGCCGCTTCCGGCGGTGCCCCGAGAAAATTGGGGGCGCTTAGCTCAGTTGGTAGAGCAGCTGACTCTTAATCAGCGGGTCGTAGGTTCGAGCCCTACAGCGCCCACCATTGCCGGAGACAAAAGAAGCCCTGGATTCCCGGGGCTTTTTGCTGTCTCGGCCAAACCGTCGCAGGAGGCCCGTGGCTGGTGGCCTCAGCCCGAGATTTCATCCGGCCGGGTGCGGCATCTGTCGTGTTTCCGCACATAGTTCTTCGCGTCGAACTGCGCGGGCATACGCTGTTGGTTCGGATCGATGCCCCCTGCTGCTGCCTTGTGCGTTTCGTCTCGCTCGGTGTCGGCTTTCGCCCGAGACGTGAGCGTAGGGCCGCCGCGGCGTCATGCGGCGCTACGCAGCCGGCGGCGCAATGGAACTCAGGTGGAACCGGATCGCGGCATCGAACTGCGCGACCTGACCCGCCGCCGGTCCTGCCGGCGGCTTTCGGGATCGAGATGGCGGAGCCGTGGAAGATGCGGCCGGCCGCGGCACAGCGTCGATCCGAACGGCTCGTCGCGGCTGGAGTGGCTGCCGCACCCGTGAATGCCGGGTTTCAGGCGCGGCCGGCGGCGGCCTCGCGCTGGTAGAAAAGCAGGTCGAGTTCGGGGGCCTGGCGGCCGAGCGTGGTCATGATCATGTGGGCCTGGCCGCGATGGTGCGTCTGGTGGTTGAACCAGTGATCGAGCGCCGGCATCAGAGGCTGAACGAACTCCTCCGGCGTCGAGACCCGGCGGTAGCGGATCACGCCCCGCAGCTGCGCCTCGTCGAGGGCGTCGACCCAGTCGATGATGTGCCGGTCGAAGGCGGTGCGGGCGGCATCGAGGTCGACCAGGTGCTCGTGCAGGATCGCGTCCAGCCGGTTGGGCGCCTCGCCGCCGCCGGTGAAGCGCTTCATCCAGATGCGGTCGGTTGCCAGCAGATGGTTGAGCGTGCCGTGTAGGGATTTGAAGAACGCACCGCGATCGGCGCGGTAGTCGGCGTCGGACAGCCGCGCGGCGGCGGCGTAGAGGCGGCGGTTGGCCCAGGCATTGTAGCCCGCCAACATGGTGTAATGGGTCTTCATGCGATCCATCCTGCCGCAGCGGCCGTCGACTTCAAGATTGATTGGGTCTTTCAACCCTAGCGGTGCGGTGGACTGGCTGCGTAACCGCGTAGCGCGGCGTAGCGCGCGACCTGCTCGGGGGTGAGCACCGCCATCATGTCGAGATGGTAGCGGAGGTGCGCAGCCCGGAGCGCCGCCTGGGCGACGCCGACGGTCGCGCTTGCCGCATCGAGCGTGTCGACCGTCGCCCGCTTTTCGGCGAACAGCCGGTCGAGGGCCGTTTCGACGGCGATCAGCCGCTCGCCGAGCGGGATCGCCTCGGCCTTCATGGCGGCCACAAGGGCTTCGGTGCGCGCGCGTTGCTCGGGCGTGAGGCCGAGCGGGCCGGCGAGCTCCAGCACATGCGTCGGTCCCGGATAGCCGTTAAGCTCGGCCGGCAGGGCAAGCCCCATGCCCCGGCCGGCGCGCAGGTCGGCAAGCTGCTCGGGCGACAACGCCTTGACCGGGCGGACATCCAGGCCGGCATAGGGTTGCGGATGGTTATGCTGCGCCACCGCGGCGAGCGGCAATGCGAGGACGGCGACGAAGAGGCTTGCTATGCAACGCATGTCGGACTCCTTTGATGCCAGAATAGCGGTGAGAGACAGGGCATGACCAAGCGAATCGGAATCCTGACCAGTGGGGGCGACTGCGCCGGGTTGAACGCCGCCATTCGCGCGGTCGCGCTTCGGGCCCACCATGCCCACGGCTGGACGACCATCGGTATCAGCCGCGGCACGTTAGGCCTGCTCGCGTGCCCGGTGGATGCCGAAACGCTCGACGCGGCGCGGCTCGATGCCGCGCTGGCCCGCCAGGGCGGCACGTTTCTCGGCAGCACCAACCGGGGCAATCCCTTCGCTTTTCCCATGCCCGACGGCAGCCTCGAGGACCGTTCTGGCGAAATGCTCGAAGGTCTGGCATCGCTCCGGCTCGACGGTCTGATCGGCGTCGGCGGCGACGGCAGCCTCGCCATCCTGCGCCGCCTGCTGGCGCCGGCCGGCCTGCCCTTCATCGGCATCCCCAAGACCATCGACAACGACGTCGATCTCACCGAGCGCGCCATCGGCTTTTCGACGGCCGTCGCCATCGCCACCGAGGCGCTCGACCGCCTGCAGCCGACCGGCGCCAGTCACGACCGCATCATGGTGCTCGAGGTCATGGGCCGCGACGCCGGACATATCGCGATCAATGCCGGCGTCGCGGGCGGCGCCGATGTCGTGCTGATCCCCGAAGTGCCGTGGCGGCTGCATCGCGTGGTGGCGCATATCGCACGCTTGCGCGCAACGGGCCGGACGTCGGCGCTGGTCGTGGTGGCGGAAGCCGCCGGCATGGCCGACGAGGCGCCCGATCCGGCCGACGACGCTCCCAGCCATCACGACGTCGGCGAATGGCTGGCGCGGCGGCTGGCTGCGGCAACACATGCCGAAGCGCGCGCCACCGTGCTCGGCCACGTGCAGCGCGGCGCCATGCCGACGGCCGAGGACCGGCTACTCGCGGCAGCGCTCGGCGTGCATGCAGTCGATCTGCTGGCCGGCGGCAAGAGCGATCGCATGGTGGCTTGGTGGAATCGCGAGGTGATCGATGTGCCGCTCGACGAGGTCGTCGGCCGCTCGCGCGTCGTCAACCCCGAGGGCTCGATGGTCCGCACCGCCCGCGCCCTCGGCATCTGCCTCGGCGACACCGACTAGTTCGGGCCGGACTGGACAAGGTCTTTTCGCGCGATCCAGAAGACCTCGCCTTCGCTCTGCTCGGTGTCGAGCCAGAGGAAGGGCAGGCGCGGGTAAGCCGCCTCCAGCGGCCTGCGGCCGCGGCCGATCTCGCACAGCAGGCCGCCGTGCCTGGCCAGATGCTGCGGCGCCTCGGCCAGGATTCGACGCACCAGATCGAGCCCATCGACACCGGCGGCCAGCGCCATGCGCGGCTCGTGACGATACTCCGGCGGCAGCTTCGCCATCCCGCCGGCGTCGACGTAAGGCGGGTTGCTGAGGATCAGGTCATAGCGGCGGCTGCCCAGCGGTTTGAACAGATCGCCGCGGTGGAGCGTGACGCGATCGCCCAGGCGATGGGTGGCCACGTTGCGCCGTGCAAGCGCCAGCGCGCCGGCCGAGAGATCGACTGCGTCGACGTGGGCGCGCGGGAAGACCAGCGCCGCCAGGATGGCGAGGCAGCCTGAGCCGGTGCAGAGGTCGAGCACGCGGCGCACGCGGGAGGGATCGCCGACCGGCAGGCCGCCGCCCACCAGCAGGTCGCCGATGAAGGAGCGCGGGATCAGCGCCCGCCGGTCGATGTGGAAGCGCACGCCGTGCATGTAGGCCGCGCCCACCAGGTACGGCGCCGGCAGGCGCAGCGCCACACGAGCCTCGATCAGCGTGAGCAGGCGCGCCTGCTCGGCGGCGGTCGGCCTGAGGTCGAGATACGGGTCGAGGCTGTGGACCGGCAGGCGCAGCGCCTCCAGCACCAGGAAGGCGGCTTCGTCGACGGCGTTGGTGGTGCCGTGGCCGTAGGCGAGGCGGGCGGCCCGGAAGCGGCGAACCGCGAACCGGAAGAAGTCGCCCAAGGTGGCGAGAGGGGGATTGGTGGAGCGGGGCATGCCAGCCTAGATTACCCGACATGAATCGCCGCGCCTTTGTTTTCGTCGCTCTTGCCGCAGCCTTGCCCGTATCGACCTCGCCGGCACCGGTCCGCGCCGCTTCGGACCTCAAGGTCATCTACGTCGGTGGCTGGGATTGCCGGCCCTGCACGCAGTGGAAGAACACGCAGAAGGCCGGGTGGCTGGCCTCACCGGAGTTCCGGCAAGTGACATGGTTGGAAGTCGAATCGCCCAGGCTCCGGGAGGCGTACCAGGAGCGTTACTGGCCGGGCGATCTGAAGCCGATCCTCGACCAGATCCCGCGCAAGAGCGGCACGCCGCGCTTCCTGATCGTCAAGGACGGCAAGCTCGTGTCCAACGAGTTCGGCAGCACCAAGTGGGCGTCGACGATGGCCGACCTCAAGCAGCTGTTGGAGGAGTGAAATGGCTGGCGCGCTCGACGGACTTGTCGTTCTCGACCTCACCACGCATCTGTCGGGCCCGTTCTGCGGCATGCAGCTCGCCGACCTCGGCGCCGACGTCATCAAGATCGAGAGTCTGCAGGGCGACTCGATGCGTGGCGCACCGCCCTTCGTCGAAGGCGAGTCGGCGCCCTTCATGCTGTGGAATCGCAACAAGCGCGGCATCAGGCTCGACCTGAAGAACGCCGACGATCTCGAAGTCTTTTGGGATCTGGTCGACGGCGCCGACGTGGTGCTGGAGAACTTCAGGCCCGGCGTCATGGAGCGGTTGGGTCTCGACTGGAAGGCGCTCAGCGCCCGCAATCCGCGCCTCGTCCTGGGTTCGATCTCTGGCTTCGGCCAGACCGGGCCCTACGCCAAGCGTGGCGGCTTCGACCTGATGATCCAGGCGATGTCGGGCCTGATGTCGGTGACCGGCCCCAAGGACGGGCCGCCCTACCGCATTCCGCTCGCCATTTCAGACGTCGGCGCCGGCCTCTATCTCACCATCGGCATCCTCGCTGCCTTGCAGGCGCGGCAGAAGACCGGGCAGGGGCAGTGGGTCGAAACCTCGCTGCTCGAGGCCACGGTGTCACTCGGCGTCTACGAGGCCGCCAACTATTTCGCCAACGGCAAGCGGCCGGACAAGCTCGGCCAGGCGCATCGCGGCTCCTCACCCTACCAGGTGTTCCAGACCGCCGACGGCTGGCTCACGATCGGCGGCGCGCAGCAGAATTTCTTCCGCAGGCTCTGTGCCCTGATCGGCAAGCCGGAGCTGGCCGACGATCCGCGCTTCCGGAGCAATGCCGACCGGGTGAAGAACAACGACCTCATCGCCGACCTCCTTCAGGAGGAGGTCTGCAAGCGTACCACCGCGCGATGGATGGCCGAACTGGAGGCCGAAGGCATTCCGGCCGGGCCGGTGCTGCATCATGACGAGGTCTTCGCCGATCCGCAGGTCCTGGCGCGTGGCATGGTGGCCGAGGTCGACCATGCCAAGGCCGGGCGCCAGAAGACACTCGGCGTTCCGCTCAAGCTGTCTGCGACGCCGGGCGGCGTGCGCCGCGCCGCGCCGACACTCGGCCAGCACGATGGCGAGATCGTTCGGAAGAAGCGCTAACCGGAAGCCGCCGCCCAGCTGCCAGCCGGCCCGCAGCAGGCCGATCGGGGCGGCCGGCGAGAAGGACGGCGCCGGGCCAAACGACGTTGCCGCCGGGCCTCTCGCCGTGGTCGCGGGTTCAGTACCGCCGCTGGTAGCGGTCGGGGACGCCGTCGCCGTTCCTGTCGCGGTCGTAGCGGTCGGGGATGCCGTCGCGGTCGCTGTCGCGAGGGCGGCTGGGACGTGAGACCGGCGTGGGTACGGCCACATAGCGGGTCTGGGTCACCACCACCGGTGCCGGGGCCGAATAGTAACTCGGCCGGCTGTAGTAGGTGGGTTGGCTGTGGTAGCCGGGCTGGCTGTAATAGCCGTTGCCGTAGCCGTACGAAGTCGCGGGATAGCCTGAGCCCATCGTGTCGACGCATCCGGCCGCGGCCAACATCGCGCCTACCGAGACAAGACTCCTGAGGTTGCGCATTGCTGCCTCCACGGGAAGGTCCTCATATCGGAAACCTTCCCATATTGGCATTTACGTCGACGACCGTGGTGACGTGACGGCGCAATTGAGATTTGTTGAAGGCGGAGAGGCAGCTTCGGCCTTCAGTGGGAATAGCGCGTCGCCGCCGCCGCATAGCCGACGCGCCGGGCCGGCGGCACCGGATGGCGGCCGGCCACGCGCTCCAGCATCAGCCGCACGTCGGCGCCGCTGTCGGCCTTCAGCGCCGAGTCGAGGAAGAGCTGTTCCAGCACGTCCTGCTGGGCGTGACTGCCGCCCAGCAGATACATGTCGCCGACGATCGGCCGTACCAGCTTCAGCGCCTCGGCGTGGCGGCCCTCGCGATTTGCCAGAACGGCCTCGCACAGCGGCAAGGCGACGCGCGCCACCAGCCGCCCGACCGTGCCGTTGCCGCGGCCGAAGGCACGCATCGCCTCGATCAGGCGGTGGGCGGCGCCGGTGCGGCCGGTGGCGCCGAGCGCCATCATCCAGTGCGGCAGGGTGAAGGCCGACAGGCAGTCGCCGATGCGGGCCTCCGCCTTGTCGGCGATCTCGACCCAGCGTCCGCCGACATCGACGCCCTGGCGCTCCAGCCGGAACAGCATCGACGCGGCGTTCTGGACGTCGATGTACATGTCCGGCATCGCCTGCGTGAGCGGCGAGGCGAGGTCGCGGAAGCCCTTGTCGTAGAGCTGCAGCACCTCGTCGAATTCACGGCGCTCGAGGTGGAACATGGCGCGATGCCAGAACAGATGGTGCTTCAGGTTGTTGGCGCCCGCCCAGTTGGGCTCGAGCCGGCGCAGCCAGTCGATGCCCTCGCCGCGGCGGCCCTGCATCTCCAGCACGTGCGCGACGGCGTGGGCGGCCCACAGGTCGCCGGGATCGACGTCGATGGCCATGCGGCCCGCACTCTCGGCCAGGGTGTAGTTGCCAGCCTCCTCGTGGGCGAAGCAGCGGCAGGCCAGCACCATGCCCCAGCCCGGCAAGTCGCTGGCCCAGTGCGGGAAGACGCGCTCGACCTCGGCCTGCATGGTTTCCGGCCGGCCGAGCCAGAAGGCGTTGAAGTGGTGCAGCCTGAACGCCAGCACGTCGTGCGGGTCGCGGGCGAAGATCTCCTCCCAGATGTCGAGCAGGCGATCGAGGTCGCCTTCGACCCACCTGGCCAGTGCCTCGATGTGGGCGGCCTCGCGGTTGTTGGTGCGCTTGGCGTGCTTGCGGGCCTCGGCGAGAGATTCGGCGGCGCCCGGCACATTGGCCTTGTTGTAGGCCAGCATGTTGAGGTAGCCGCGCAGCACATGGCCCAAGGCGAACTCGGGATCGGCCTTCAATGCCGCCGCGAGATGCCGTCCGGCGTCGGTGCGGTACTTCAGGTAGGCCATGGTGGCGCGGTCGAACGCGTCGGCCGCCTCGGTCGAATCGGTCGACAACGGCAGTCCGTGCAGGTCGCGGTGCATTGTGTCCCCCTAGAGAGCGCCCGGCGCCGGTCCGCGTGCGACCTTGGCGTTTAGTTTGGGCGGATGCGTGACGATCGACTTCAGCGCCGCCGTCGGCTTGCGGAGCCTGGCGACGTTGGGCAGCGGCCGTGCCAGTCCGGGAATGCCCTTGAAGGCCGTCTCCATCGCATGGGCGGCGCCCAGCACCTCGCCGTCGCCGCGGAAACGGCCGATCACCTGCAGGCCGAACGGCATCTTCCTGTGGTCCAGGCCGCAGGGGAGCGCCACCGCCGGGTTGCTGGCGAGGGTTACGAAATAGACCGACGCCATCCAGTGGTAGTAGTTGCGCAGCTTCTTGCCATCCATCTCGTCGATGTAGAGCTGCTTCCACGGGAACGGCGAGAAGCCGACCGTCGGCCCGAGCACCAGGTCGTAGTCGCGGTAGAGTTCCTGGAACTTGCGGAAGATGCGGGTCTGCTCGGCGTGCGCCCAGGCGAAGTCGGCGAGGCTGAGTTTCGCCCCGATCTCGTAGTTGGCGACGATGTTGGGCCCCAGCATCTTCTTGTTTTTGGTGTAGGCATCGCGATAGCGCGACAGGAAGCTGACGGCGCGGATCACGTCGAAGCAGCGGTCGGCCTCGCCGTAGTCGATCTCGACCCTGTCGAGACGGCGGAACAGCGGCTTCATCGCCTTCATCTTCTCGCGCATCGTGGCGCGAATGCCCCTCTCGACGGGCGCGCCGCTGAAATCCTCGGTCCAGGCGACACGAAGACTGCCGAGATCGACCGGCCACGGCTCGGCGAAGACGTTGCCGTCGATCGGGAAGCTGAGCGGATCGGTGTCGTGCTGGCCGATCTGCGTCGCATAGAGCAGGCTGAGATCGGCCACCGAGCGGCCCATCGGCCCCAGCACCGAGATCGGCGTCCAGCCCATGGCCCGGCGCTCGACGGCGACCATGCCGGGCGAGGGGCGGAAGCCCACGATGCCGCAATAGGCGGCAGGATTGCGCAGCGAGCCGCCGGTGTCGGAGCCGGTGCAGACCGGCAGCATGTCGGTGGCCAGTGCTGCCGCCGAACCGCCCGACGAGCCGCCGGCGTTGAGCGTCGGATTGAACGGGTTGCCCGTGGCGCCCCACACCGGGTTGCGGCTGTTCGAGCCGGCGCCGAACTCCGGCACGTTGGTCTTGCCGACCACGATCGCGCCTGCGGCGCGCACCCGGCTCACCATGACGTTGTCGTAGGCCGGCACGTAGTCGCGATAGAGCGGCGAGCCGTAGGTGGTCAGCAGGTCCTTGGTCTCTTCCAGGTCCTTGATGCCGGTCGGCAGGCCGTGCAGCAGCGGCAATTCCTCGCCGCGGCGCACCGCGGTCTCGGCCGCCTTCGCCTCCTTGCGTGCGCGGGCCACGCACATCGCCGTTACGGCGTTCACCGCCGGGTTCACCTCCTCGATGCGGTCGAGGCAGGCCTCCAGCAGTTCGACCGGCGAAATTTCCTTGGTGCCGATGCGACGACGCATCTCGACAGACGACAGCGAAACCAGCTCTTCCTTTGACATTCTTCCCCCTTCGCGGACGGGCGAGCTTAGGGCACGATGCCCGTCGGAGGAAATCAAACATGGTGCATCCGCTTCGTGACAAGGCGGCGGTGAGCGGGGTCGGCGAGACCGCTTACACGCGCGGCACGCCCAAGAGCGCACTGGCGCTGCAACTCGAAGCCAGCCTCGCGGCGATCGCCGACGCGGGCCTTTCGCCGCACGACATCGACGGCGTCGTGCCCTACTTCCCGGGCGGCGGCATCGCCGAGGATTTCATCGCCAACCTCGGCCTGCCCGACCTCAAGCTCTCGCTGTTCGTGCCGATGGGCGGCGCCACCTGCGTGGCCGCCATCCAAAGCGCGGCGATGGCGGTGGCCTCGGGCGTCTGCAACCACGTGCTGATCTCGGTCGGTCGCACCGGCTATTCCGGCGCCCGTGTCAGTACGCGCCTGCAGCAGTTCCCGCAATTCGCCCTGGCCGCCGAGTTCGAGGCGCCGATCGGCATGTTCGCGCCGGCCCAGCTCTACGCCCAGGGCGCGCGCCGCCATATGGAACTCTACGGCACCACGGCGCGGCATTTCGCCGAGGTTGCCGTCGTCACGCGCCAGCACGCGATCCTCAATGGCAACGTCGTGATGAACAAGCCGCTAACCGTCGCGGAGCATCACGCCTCGCGCATGATCTCCGATCCGTTCCGCCTCTTCGACTGCAGCCTGGAGAGCGACGGCGGCGCCGCCATCATCGTGAGCCGGGCCGATCGCGCGCGTGATCTGAAGAAGCCCCTCGTTACGGTCATGGGCGTGGCCGAAGGGCATCCCGAGTCGCCGGCCTCGATCGCCCAGCGCCCCGATCTTCTCGAGTTCGGCCTCGCCAAGTCCGCGCCGCGCGCCTACGCCATGGCCGGCGTCGGTCCGGAGGACATCGACGTCGCCGAAATCTACGACTGCTTCACCTTCACCGTGATCAACCAGCTCGAACTGCTGGGCTTCTGCAAGAAGGGCGAAGGCGGGCCGTTCGTCATGGATGGCCGCATCGCGCTGGGTGGCGCGCTGCCGATCAACACCCATGGCGGGCTGTTGAGTCAGGGCCATGTCGTCGGCCTCAACCACGTCATCGAGCTCACCCGCCAGCTCCGCCGCGAGGCCGGCAAGGCCCAGGTCAAGGACGCCGAAGTGGGACTCGTCACCGGCTACGGCGACATGGGCGACGGCTCGATCGCCATCCTGCGGAGGGCGGCATGAGCACCGTGTCCACCGTCGCGCCGCCGCCGGCGCCGGAACGTCCGCTGCCGACGCCGACGCGCGAGAGCCAGCCTTTCTGGGACGGCATGCGCAAGGGCAGGTTCATGCTCCAGCACTGCTCGGCCTGCGGCAAGGTCCGGCACTATCCGCGGCCGGTCTGCCCGCACTGCTTCTCGATGGAGAGCGAGTTCAAGGAGGCGCCGCTCGGCGGCAGGCTCCACACCTGGACGGTCTGCCATCACCCGTTCAACTTCTTCTTCAAGGCATCGGCGCCCTACATCGTGGCCCTGGTCGACATGGATGCCGGCGTGCGTGTGAACGCGCCGCTGCGCGGAGTAACTGAAGCCGACTTGAAGATCGGCAAGCGCGTCCGGCTCGGGTTCGAGCCGGTCAACAAGGAAGTGACGCTGCCGTTCTTCGTCAGCGACTGACCTCAGGGAGGAAGAACCATGAAGCGTTCGAAGTTTGTCGCGTTGGCGCTTGCCGCGCTCGTGTTCCCGTTTTCCGCGTCTGCTCAATCCGATTGGCCCAACAAGGCCATCACCTTCATCGTGCCCTATCCGCCGGGCGGCCTGAACGACGCGATCGTACGCGTCATCGGCGAACGCATGAGCGCCGAGCTGGGCAAGCCGGTCCTGATCGAGAACAAGGCGGGGGCGGCGACGACCGTGGCCTCGAACTTCGTCGCCAAGGCCGCACCCGACGGCTACACGCTCTATGGCGGCGGCACCTCGCTGATCATCAATCCGACGCTGCAGGGCAACGTCCAGTACGATCCGCACAAGAGCTTCGATCTCGTGTCGCTGATCAGCTTCACGCCCTTCATCCTGCAGGTGAATGCCGACTTCCCAGTCAAGACCATGGCCGAGCTGATCGCCTATGTGAAAGCCAATCCGGGCAAGTTCAACATGGCGACCTCTGGCATCGGTGCCACCAACCACATGGCGGCGGAGATGTTCCGCGCGCAGACCGGGCTCAAATACACCATCGTGCCCTACCGCGGTGGAGCGCAGGCTGGCCAGGACATCGCCGCCGGCAACGCCCAGATGATGTTCTCGGCCTCGCTCGAGGCGATACCGTTCCTGCAGTCGGGCAAGACGCGCGCCATCGCGATTTCGAGCCTCAAGCGCTCGCCCAGCTTCCCCGATATTCCGACGGTGGCCGAGTCGAGCGACCTCAAGGACTTCGACGTCGTGTTCTGGCAGGGGCTGGTGGTGCCGGCCGGCACGCCCAAGCCCATCCGGGACAAGCTTCAGGCCACCATCGCCAAGATCGCGGCCGAACCTGCGGTGATCGAGCGCTTCAAGAAACAGGGCGTGGAGATCCGGAGCTCAACGCCGGCCGAGTTCAAGGCCTGGTACCTGACGGAAGAGAAGCGCTGGGTGACGCTCATCAAGGAGCAGAACCTCAAGGCGGACTGACTAAAGCGCCTTCCTGAGCGTCAGGTTGAAGCGGCAGCGCCCGGTGAGTGGATGCTCGCCATCCTTCAGCGCCAGCACGCCGTGATGGGCGAGGCGTGACGGTCCGCCCCACACCACGACATCGCCGTGGTGGAGTGCGACGCGCCGTGTCGGGTCGCCGCGCCGCGCGCCGCCGAACTGGAACGTCGCCGACAGGCCGAGCGACACCGACACGATGGGATGGCCGTAGTCGGCCTCGTCCTTGTCCTGGTGCAGGGTGAGCCGTGCGCCGGGTTCGTAGCGGTTGATGAGGCAGGCGTCGGGCACGAAGCGGGCGTAGCCGGCGGCTTGCGCCGCCTCGCCGGCGAGCGCCGGGAATATCTCCGGCATCGACGGCCACGGCTGGCCGCTTTGCGGGTCGGTCGCGGTGTAGCGATAACCCCGGCGGTCGGTGATCCAGCCGCCGGCGCCGCAGTTCGTCATCGCCACCGACATCTCGAAGCCGCCGGGCGTCGTCATGCGGCGGAAGGGCGCGCGGGCCGTGACCGCGTCGATCGCGGCCAGCAGCGCCGCCTCGAGCGGCAGGGCGCGGCCGCGCAGCAGCACGGCACCCGGGGCCAGCGCCTCCATTTCGCCATCTGTGTCGAACAGGCTCCGCATCGTGTCCCAGATATAGGCCGTCGTCGGCCGAAACGTCAGGAGTAGCGTGATGAAGAGTTGGATAACTGCCGCCGCCACGGTCGTCGCGGGTGCATTGACCACGGCCGGACCCGTGCTGGCGCAGGCGGGCGATGAGGCCAAGGGCGAGCGTGTGTTCAACACCCAGTGCAAGGCCTGCCACACGCTCGGACGGGGTGGCTCGACCGCAACCGGACCGAATCTCTATGGCTTGATGGCGCGGCGGTCGGGCACCGGAACGGGTTATGGCTACTCCGAGGCGATGCGCAGGTTCGCCATCGAATGGAACGACCAGACGCTGGCCAGCTATCTCCGCGATCCCAAGGCCGACATGCCCGGAACGAAGATGGTCTTCGCCGGCGTGAAGCAGCCCGGCCAGATCGCCGATCTGATCGCCTACCTCAAGGAAGCGACCCGGTAGCGCCTCACGTCGTCGCCCCTCACGTCGTCGCACTGTCGCGCGCCCGTACATAGGCGATCGAGCCCAGCGCGAGGCCGGCGGCCAGCGTGCCGAACACCCAGCGGTAGGCGGTGTCGCCGGCGCCGAAGGCTTCGACGATGTAGCCGGTGCCGGCGGGCAGCACGGCGAGCCCCAGGCACTGCGCCATGTTGACCGTGGTGACGCCGCGGCCGGCCAGGCGGTCGGGAAACAGCGCCCGGCCCTGGGCCACGATCACCGTGCCGTAGGCGCAGAAGAAGCAGAAGGCCACCAGCAGCGCCACCGCCAGCCAAAGCGGCGGATCGCGCAGCAACGCCATGAGCGCGAGGAGGGCCATGGAGATCGCGCCGCCGCCGAACACCACCTTCTTGCGCGAGCGCAGCACGCGATCCATCGGCCCATAGGCCAGGATGCCCAGGATCTGCGCCACGCCCATGGCGAGCAGCACGTTGCCGCGCGCCACGCCATTGAGCTTGTGGACGTCGTAGAGATAGGGCCCGCCCCACACGCCGAGCACCGTCAGCATGGTGGCGTAGGCGAAGAAATGCATGGACAGCACCGGGGCGAGTCCCGGCGTGCGCCAGACCTGCCACAAGCCGCGCAGGATCTCGGCCGGCGTTTCCTTGGCGGCGTCGACGGCCCGCGCCTCGGGTGGCCGGTCGCGCACGAAGGCATAGAAACCCACCGCCACCAGGAGCGTGATGGCGGCGAGGCCGAGAAACCCGTGGCGCCAGCCGACCGTGGCGGCGATCCAGGCGAGCGGCGTGGCCGCCGCCAGCGTGCCGATGTTGGACGCCGCGAACACCCACGACAGCGCCGTCGCGAGCCTGGCCGGCGGGAACCAGCGCGAGCACAGGAACACCACCGACATGAACGAGGCGGCGCAGCCGATGCCCACGATGGTGCGGCCGGCGATCAGGTCGGCGGCGTCGGCGGCACGCGCGATCCAGAGCGAGCCCAACATGGCGAGCAACGACAGCGCCGCCACGGTGCGGCGCGCGCCGAAGCGGTCGAACCACATGCCGACCGGGATCTGCACGGCGAACAGCGCGAAGAAGAAGGCGCTGCCGGCCCAGCCGAGCTGGCGCGCGCTGAGATCGAGGTCGCGCGTCAACTCCGGCGCGATCACGCTGTTGGAGACGCGGTAGAATTGGCTGAGGCAGGTCACCGCGATCAGCAGTGCCAGGAGCGGCAATTTCGGTGCCATTTGGCGGCTCCCGTAGCATGCGCAGATGTCGCTGTCCTTCGGCGTGGACCGAAGCATCGCCTTGCGCCACGATACCTGACGCATGGCCGACGCCGTCCGCTCCCGTCCCTCACCGATCGCCTGGCTGATCGCGCCGGCGCTGCTGCTGTTCGTGCTGTTCTTCGTGCTGCCGTTCGGCGTCATGACGGCGATGTCGTTCTTCTCGTCCAATCCGGTGAGCAATCCCAACGCCGTGCTGACGACCCGGCACTACGAACGCTTCATCGTCGATTCGGCCGGCATCTTCCACGACGCGCTGTGGGCGACGCTGCGGATCGGCTTCATCACCACGGTCGTGTCGCTGTTGATCGGCTATCCGCTGGCGCACTGGATGGCGCGCATGCAGTCCCGGCTCGGCCATGCCCTGGTGCTGATGGCGGTGATCGCGCCGATGCTGACCGGCATCGTGGTCCGCACCTTCGCCTGGATGACCATCCTGCAGGACAGGGGCGTCATCAACACGCTGCTGGTCTCGTGGGGCGTGACGACCAGGCCGCTGCCCCTGATGTACAACGAGTTCGGCACCGTGGTCGCCCTGGTCCACATCTACGTGCCTTTCATGGTGCTGACCCTGACCGGGGTGATCGGCCGCATCGACGAGCGGCTGGAGCAGGCGGCACGCAGCCTCGGCGCCGGCCGCCTGCGCGCCTTCGCCGAAGTCACCCTGCCGCTCAGCCTGCCCGGCATCCTGGCGGGCTCGCTGCTGGTGTTCGCGCTGTCGATCAGCGCCTATGTCACGCCCTCGCTGATGGGCGGGACCGACGTGCTCACGCTGCCGATGCTGATCGCCCAGCAGGTCGGCACCAGCTTCAATCCCGGCTTCGCCGGCGCGCTCGGCGTCATCCTGCTGCTGGTCTCGCTCGCCATCGTCATCGCCTACAACCACATCCTGGCGCGGCTCGCGGGCGAGCAGGGGCTGGCATGAGCGCCGCCTTGAACAAGCGCCCGTTCGATGCCGGACGCGCTGCATACATCGCGCTGAACCTGGCGTTGCTCGCCTTCCTGCTGGTGCCGATATTCGTCGTGCTGATCTTTGCCCTCAACCCGACGCCGTTCATCTCCTTCCCGCCGGTCGGCGTCAGCCTGCGCTGGTTCGAGAAGTTCTTCGCCAGCAGCGACTTCATGAACGCGCTGTGGCTGTCGCTGTGGGTGGCAGGCTGCGTCCTGGCGCTGTCGATCGGCATCGGCGGCGCCTGCGCGCTGGCGCTGGCCCGCGGCAATCTTCCGGGCCGCGCTTTCCTCACCGCCTTCTTCATGTCGCCGCTGATGCTGCCGGCCATCCTGACCGGCCTGGCGCTGTTCCAGTCCTACCTGCTGGCCGGGATCGGCCGCCCGACCTGGGGCCTGATCCTCGCCCATACGCTGGTGGCCGTCCCCTACGTGCTGCGCACGACCTTGGCCGTGCTGCACAATTTCGACCGCCGCATCGAGGAGGCCGCCGCCGTCCTGGGCGCCGCCCCGGTCCGCGTCTTCTTCGAGGTCACCCTGCCGTTGATCCGTCCCGGCGTCTTCGCCGGTGGTGTCTTTGCCTTCATCGTCTCGTTCGACCAGTTCCCGGTGTCGCTGTTCCTGGTGGTGCCCAAGGGCGAGACCCTGCCGGTGGTGCTGTTCAACTACATGAAGTTCGATCTCGACGGCGCCATCGCGGCCGCCTCGATGGTCTCGATCTTGCTCGCCCTGTCGGTGGTGCTGGCACTGGAAAGGCTGATCGGCCTCAAAGCTTACGTCAAACTCTAGCAGGACATCGAAAAAGTCGGAGTTCGCACGGTGGCGAGAGACAAACAAATCGGCGGAGGCGGACTCTTGAGTCGATCATGCTTCACAGCCGTCATCGACGAATCGACGTTGCTCATCGGTATCCTTCAGGAGCCTGTTTCAACGACCTGCTCGCCTCAATCGCCCGGCGTTGGCGCGCGACGCGGCGAGGCGTGATATGCTTTGACAAATTGCCGTCCTTCCGCCCCGTGAGTGAAGATCCGATGATGCCCGCCCGCTTCGCCGAGATTCGTGCCGCCGAGAACCCTGTCGATAGGCGCGCCCGGCGGTTGCTTGCGGTTCTCACCCTGGCCTTCGCGCCCATGCTCGTGCCTGCCCTCCTTCCCGTCATGCCGGCCCTCGCCCAGACCAAGCCGGCGGAGAACGCGCCGCCGGTCGTGCTGGTGCAGGCGGCCGAGCTGCGGCCGCTGGCGCCGCAGTCGGAGTATGTCGGCCGGGTCGCCGTGTTCGACAAGGTCGAGCTGCGCGCGCTGGTGAAGGGGATGCTCGGCAAGCGCGAGTTCACCGACGGCAGCAAGGTGACGGAAGGCCAGCTCCTGTTCACCATCGAGCCCGCTCCCTACCGGATCGCGGTCGACCAGAAGCGGGCGCTGCGCGACGGCGCGCGCGCGGCGCTGATCAACGCCGAGGCGCAACTCAAGCGGACGGCCGAGCTGCTGCGCACGAGCAACGCCTCGCAAGTGGTCTACGACCAGCGGCTCGCCGAGCAGCTCCAGGCCAAGGCGACGCTCGACGATGCCGAGGCACAGCTCGAGGATGCCGAGCTGCAGCTTTCCTATACGAAGATCACGGCGCCGATCGCGGGCCTGATCGGCCGCGCCACCGTCTCGCCCGGCAACATCGTCGGCCCCGAGTCGGGCACGCTGGCCACCATCGTCAACGAGCGGCAGATCCGGGTGCTGTTCTCGGTGTCGCAGGCGGAGCTGCTGAACGTGCGCCGCGACCTGCGCGCCGGCGAGCCGCTGGCTGTGCGGCTCCGCCTCGCCGACGGCAAGCTCTACCCCGAGAAGGGCAAGGTCGACTTCATCGACGTCGCGGTCGATCCCAACACCGACGGCCAGATGGCGCGCGCCGTGTTCGACAATGCCGATGAGCTGCTGACCGACGGCCAGACGGTGCGGGTGATCGTCGAGGGCAACGCGCCCGCCAAGGCGGTTGTCGTGCCCCAGCCCGCCCTCGCCATCGACCAGACCGGCCCCTATGTCTACGTCGTCGACAGCAAGGACATCGTCGAGCAACGCCGCATCACCATCGACTTCGTGCGCGACGGCATGATCGCCGTGGCGAGCGGCCTCAAGGAAGGTGACAGGGTCATCGTCCAGGGCCAGCAGCGGGTGCGCGCCGGCATGGCGGTCGAGGCCCAGCCGGCGCCGGCCGCCGCCGGCCAACGGAAGCGCTGATCCCATGGGCATCGCCTCCGTCTTCATCCGCCGTCCACGGCTCGCCTTCGTCGTCTCCGCGATCATGGTCATCGCCGGCGTGCTGGCGCTGGGCAGCCTGCCGGTCGCCCAGTTCCCCAACATCGTGCCACCTGAAGTCACCGTCACGACCAGCTACGCCGGCGCTTCGGCCGAGGTGGTCGAGGAGAGCGTGGCGCAGATCATCGAGCGCAACGTCAACGGCGTCGAGAACATGATCTCGATGAAGTCGACCTCGGGCAGCGACGGCAGCTACAGCCTCAGCGTCTATTTCAAGGTGGGCTCGAACCCGCAGGACCACACGGTCAACGTCAACAACCGCATCAACCGGGCGATGCCGCAGCTGCCCGACGAGGTGCAGCGCAACGGCGTGCTGGTGAAGAAGCAGTCCTCGGCGCTCCTGCAGGTGGTTGCGGTCTACTCACCCAGGGGCAGCCGCGACGCGCTGTTCCTGTCGAACTTCGCCACCATCAACGTGCTCGACGCCATGCAGCGCGTGCCGGGCGTGGGCTCGGCCAGCCTGTTCGGCGGGCTCGACTACGCCATGCGCGTGTGGCTCGACCTCGACCGTATGTCGAGCCTCGGCATCACGGCGCAGGACGTAGTGAAGGCGATCGAGGCCAAGAACATGCAGGCAGCCGTCGGCCGCGTCGGCGCTGCGCCGCTGCTCGACGGCGTCGACTTCCAGCTCAACATCACGGCCAAGGGCCGGCTCACCTCGGCCGAGGAATTCGGCAACATCAGCGTGCGCACGACGCCGGACGGCGCGCTGCTGCGCATCCGCGACGTCGGCCGCGTCGAGCTGGGCTCGGCCAACGCCGACGTCACCACGCGCTACAACGGCAAGCCGGCGGCGGGCATCCAGATCTACCAGCTCGCCGGCGCCAACGCGCTCGCCACCGCCGAAGGTGTGCGCAAGGTGCTGAAGGAGCTGGAGGACCGGCTGCCGGACGACGTGGCCTTCGACGTGATGTACGACACCACGGTGTTCGTCGAGGCGACGATCCAGAGCGTGGCGAAGACGTTGATCGAGGCCTTCGTGCTGGTGGCCATCGTGGTCTTCCTCTTCCTGGGCAGCCTGCGCGCGACGCTGATCCCCATCATCGCGGTGCCGGTGGCGCTGGTCGGCACCTTCGCCGTGATGCAGGTGCTGGGCTTCTCGCTCAACACCGTGTCGCTGCTGGCGCTGGTGCTGGCCATCGGCATCGTCGTCGACGATGCCATCGTCGTGGTCGAGGCGGTGGAGCACATCCTGGAGAAGGAGCCCGGCCTCACGCCGGCCGAGGCCACCGAGAAGGCGATGGCCGAGGTCACGGCGCCGATCGTGGCGATCACATTGGTGCTACTGTCGGTGTTCGTGCCGACGGCCTTCATGCCGGGCATCGCCGGCAAGCTCTACCAGCAGTTCGCGGTCACGATCTCGGTTGCCATGGTGATCTCGGCGATCAACGCGCTGTCGCTTTCGCCGGCGCTGTGCGCGCTGCTGCTTACCCACCGCGGCGCGCCGCGCGGCGTGATGGCCTGGCTGCAGCGCGGCATCGACGCCACGCGCGGCGGCTACCTCCGGCTCGCGGGGCCGCTGATCCGGCGGAGCGCGCTCGCGGTCGGGCTGGTGCTGCTGTTCGCCCTCGCCACCGGCGGGCTGGCGCGCCTCGTGCCGACGGGCTTCCTGCCCGAGGAGGACCAGTCGTCCTTCATGGCCGAGATCCAGCTGCCCGACGCCGCCTCGACCAGCCGCACGCTGGAGGCGGTGATGCAGGTCGAGGGCATGCTGGCGGGCCAGCCATGGCTGCAGAACTTCTTCACCGTGAGTGGCAACAGCCTGCTCGACGGGCTCAACCTGCCCAACCGGGCGATGATGATCGTCTCGCTGAAGCCCTACGCCGACCGCCGCCAGCACGACATGTCGGCCTTCGCCGTGCTGGAGCGGCTCAACAAGGCATTCCAGCGCGTGGCCGTCGCCAACGTCTATGCCTTCAACCCGCCGCCGATCGCCGGCCTCGGCAATTCGTCGGGCTTCGAGTTCGAGATCCAGAGCCTCACCGGTGCGCGGCCGGAGGAAATCGTCGCGGTGGCGCAGGGCGTGCTGAACGCGGCGCAGAGCGCGCCAGAGCTGGCCGGGGTGTTCACCACCTACAGCGCCTCGACACCGCAGATCCGGCTCGAACTCGACCGCGACCGCGCCGAGACGCTGGGCGTCGAGATTCCCGACATCTTCTCAGCCCTGCAGACGGCGATGGGCAGCCGCTACGTCAACAACTTCAACATGTTCGGCCGCACCTGGACGGTGCGGGTCCAGGCCGACGCCCTCGACCGCCGCACCATCGAGGACGTCAACCGTGTGCGCGTGCGCTCGTCGAACGGCAAGCTCGTGCCGCTGCAGGCGGTGGCGACGCTCGAGCTCACCACGGCGCCCGCCACCATTGTGCGCTACAACAACCTGCGCTCGGTCACGCTGAACGGCGCGCCGGCGCCGGGCTATTCGTCGGGCGAAGCGATTACGGCGATGGAGCGCGTGGCGCGCGCCAACCTGCCGCCGGGCTACGCCTTCCAGTGGGCGGGCACGGCGCAGCAGGAGAAGGAAGCCGGCAGCCAGACGGGCTTCGTCCTGGCCCTCGCCGTCCTGTTCGCCTACCTGTTCCTGGTCGGGCTCTACGAAAGCCTGGCGCTGCCGGTCGCCGCCCTGCTGTCGGTGATCGTCGGGTTGTTCGGTGCGCTGGCGGCGCTCTGGCTCACCGGCCTCGCTAACAACGTCTATGCCCAGATCGGTATCGTCGTGCTGATCGCGCTCGCGGCCAAGAACGCCATCCTGGTGATCGAGGTAGCCATGCAGGAACGCGCGGGCGGCCACGACCCGGTGACGGCGGCGACAAATGCCGCCGGGCAGCGCTTCCGCGCCGTGATGATGACCTCTTTTGCCTTTATCCTCGGCCTCGTGCCCCTGGTGATCGCCTCGGGGGCTGGCGCTGCGACGCAGCGCGCGGTCGGCACCGCCGTGTTCGGTGGCATGCTCGCAGCCTCGTGCCTCGGCATCTTCGTCATCCCGGGTCTCTACGTCGCCTTCGAGAAGATGCGCGTGGCCGTGCCCGGCCTGTTCCGGTGGCCGGTGTCCCCGCCGAAAACTACATCCGAAAGTATTCATGGTGAAGGCCGCCAAGGACGGGCCGCGCGCTAAGCGGACCTGGCAGGCTGTTGAAACAGGTTCTTGAAAGGCGCCGATGGGCAACGTTGATTCGTCGATGACGGCGGTGAAGCATGATAGATTCAAAAATGCGCCTCCGCCGATTCATTTGTTTCTCGCCGTTGTGCGAACTCCGACTTATTCAACAGCTTGCTAGAGGGAACAGAGGGGGTTGATCATGATTTCACGTCGCACGACGCTTCGCGCCGGGGCCGGGCTGGCCGCGGCCGCCACGCTGGGCGCTCCTGCCATCCTTCATGCCCAGACCAGGACGCTCAAGATCACGACCTGGGGCGGCAAGTGGGGCGAAGTCATGAAGGCCACGGTCCTGCCGGCCTTCGAGAAGGAGTTCAAGTGCACGGTGCAGGCCGACCAGGCGTTTCCGTTCGTGCCCAAGCTCCAGGCCAGCCCGAGGAACGACCCGATCTACGACGTTCTGCACACCAACTCGAACGAGCAGTGGAATTCGCTGACCGAGGGGCTGGTGATGGCCAAGATCACCGCCAAGGAAGTGCCCAACGTGGCCGACGTCTATCCCTACGCGGTAAGCGACAAGATCGTCGGCGTCACCATCTTCACCAGCGCGATCGGGCTCGGCTTCCGCACCGACAAAGGTCTGACCAAACCCGCCTCGTGGAAGGATCTCGCCGATCCCAAGCTGGCGGGCGTGCGCGGTGGCTACATCATTCCGGTCAACAGCCTCGGCCAGGCGCATCTGATGATGCTGGGCAAGGTCTACGGCAAGGGCCTCACCGACCTCGACGCCGCCTACAAGGCGCTCGAGGCGCTGAAGCCGATCAAGCTGGTCGACTTCACCGGTCAGATGGAAAAGATGCTGCTGTCGGGCGAGGTTTCGATGGGCGTCATCCACGATTCCGGCGTCTACCGCTACGAAGGCCAGAACCAGCCGGTCGACTTCGCCGCTCCGGCCGAGGGCGTGCTGGCGCTCGAGCAGGTGCTGAACGTGACGCCGGGCTCGAAGGTGAAGGAACTCGCCTTCGGCTACATCGACTACATGCTGCGCCCCGCCGTGCAGAAGCAGCTCGCCGAGGCGGTGTGGTATTCGCCCGCCAACAAGAAGGTGAAGCTCGACGCCAAGTACGACGCCAAGCTGCTTGCCACCGAAGCCAAGGTGGCGACGCTGATCCAGCCCGACTGGAAATGGTACAACGCGCGCAAGGAGGACATCGATGCGCGCGTCACCAAGATCCTGAAGGGCTGACCGCCTGACCTCCGCCGCCATCCGACTGGAGCAGGTGACGAAGACGTTCGACGGCCGCGTCCTGGCCGTCGACGACGTCACGCTCGACATCGAGGCCGGCGAGTTCTTCTCGCTGCTGGGACCGTCGGGCTGTGGCAAGACCACGAGCCTGCGCATGATCGCGGGATTCGAATTGCCCGATTCCGGCCGCGTTCATGTCGGCGGCCGCGACATCACCGACCTGCCCGTGCACAAGCGCGACATGGGCATGGTGTTCCAGTCGTATGCGCTGTTTCCGCATCGAACGGTGGCTGAGAACGTGGCCTTCGGCCTGCGCATGCGCGAGGTGCCGAAGGCCGACATCGAGCGCCGGGTCAAGGCAGCCCTCGCCCAGGTGGCGCTGACCGGGCTGGAGGACCGCAAGCCCGGCCAGCTTTCGGGCGGCCAGCAGCAGCGCGTCGCGCTGGCCCGCGCGCTGGTTGTCGAGCCGCCGGTGCTGCTGTGCGACGAGCCGCTGGGTGCGCTCGACCGCAAGCTGCGCCAGCAGATGCAGTTCGAGCTGAAGGAGCTGCAGAAGCGGCTGGGCGTCACGCTTGTCTTCGTGACGCACGACCAGGAGGAGGCGCTCGCCATGAGCGACCGCATCGCCGTCATGAACCGTGGCCGGGTCGAGCAGGTGGGCGCTCCCACCGAGATCTATGAACGGCCACGCACCCGCTTCGTCGCCGACTTCATCGGCGAGATCAACCTCCTCGAGGAGCAGGGCGGGCCGCGGGCGCTCCGGCCGGAGAAGATCCGCTTCGTCCCGGCGGCCGAGGCCCGCGTCGCCGGGACCGTCGAGACCGCGAACTTTCTCGGCGGCTCGACGCTCTATCGAATCCGCACCGCCGATCAGCGAACGCTGCTCGCCCGCGAAACCCATGCGGGCGAGCGCTCGCCGCGGGCGCCCGGCGACGCTGTCGGGCTCGCCTGGCACGATGCCGACACCGTCGCCCTCGAGTCCTAGTCCCGCCTTCCCCCTGAAGAGGGAAGGCATATGATCTTTCCGTGATTCGAACCCTGGGCATCGCCACCATCGGCCAGGCGCCGCGCGACGACATCGCGGCGTTGTTCGCGGACCATGCGCCCGCCGGCACCAGGGTTGTTCTGCGCGGCGCGCTCGACGGGCTGAGCAACGCCGAGGTCGACGCGCTCGCACCCGAGAGCGGCGCCGACACGCTCTACACCCGCCTGCGCGGCGGACGCGACGTCAGGATCTCCAAGAAGGCGGTGATCGCCCGCTCGCCCGGCGTGCTCGCCCGGCTGCGCGCCGATGGCTGCGACGTGCTGGTCTATGCCTGCACCGGCGATTTCCCGGCGATGGCGGGCGATGAGGGCGTCCTCTTTCCGTCGCGGATCCTGAACGGCCTGGCCGCCGGCCTGCTGCCACGCGGCCGGCTTGGCCTGCTGATCCCGCTGGCCGAGCAGGCCGACAAGCTCGCCGCGAAATGGGCGAGGCCCGGCCTCGAGATCGTGGCCGAAGCGCTGGCGCCCAGCGCCGGACGGGCCGAGGCCGAGGCCGCCGCGCGGCGCCTCGCCGCCCGGCGGCCCGATCTCGTGGCGATGGACTGCATGAGCTACACGCCGCAAACCAAGGCGTGGCTCAAGCCGGCGCTCGACGTTCCGGCGCTGCTCGCCATCACCGCCACCGGCCGCGTGCTGCGCGAGATGCTGGATTGACGGCCCTCCAGACCCGGTGCTGCGTCGTCGGTGGCGGCCCGGCCGGCATGATGCTCGGCCTGCTGCTGGCGCGAACCGGCGTCGAGGTCGTGGTGCTCGAGAAGCACGGCGACTTCCTGCGCGATTTCCGCGGCGACACCATCCATCCCTCGACCATGCAGGTGATGGACGAGATCGGCGTTCTCGACGATTTTCTCGAGCTGCCGCACCACAAGGTGTCGCGCTTCGGCGCGCAGTTCGGCGCGGAGAAGGTACAGGTCGCCGATTTTTCCCACCTGCCGGTGCGCGCGCCCTACATCGCCATGATGCCGCAGTGGGATTTCCTCGACTTCATCGCGGCCCAGGGAAGGCGCTGGCCGGTGTTCCGGCTCCTGATGCATGCCGAGGCGGGCGAGCTGATCGAGGAGGGCGGCAGGGTTGTCGGCGTGCGCGGCACGGCCGACGGCCGGCCGCTCGAGATCCGTGCCGATCTCGTGGTCGGCGCCGACGGCCGCCATTCGACCGTGCGCGCCTGCAGCGGCCTTGAGCTCGACGTGCTGGGCGCGCCGATGGACGTGATGTGGTTCCGGCTCACCCACAAGCCCGGAGACTCGGCCGAGACGATGGGCCGCTTCGACCGCGGCAGCCTGCTGGTGATGATCGACCGTGGCGATTACTGGCAGTGCGCCTTCGCGATTCCCAAGGGAACCGCCGAGAAGGTTCGTGCCGACGGCATCGAGAAGTTCCGTGCGACGGTCGCCCGCCTGATGCCGTTCCTCGCCGACCGTGTCCGGGAACTGCGGACCGTCGACGATCTCAAGCTGCTCACCGTCGCCGTCGAGCGCCTGCGGACCTGGTGGCGGCCGGGCGTGCTGTGCATCGGCGATGCCGCCCACACCATGTCGCCGATCGGCGGAGTCGGCGTGAACATCGCGATCCAGGACGCGGTGGCGGCATCGAACATCCTCGCCGCGCCGCTGAGGGAGGGCCGGCTCGCCGACGCCGACCTCGCGGCGGTCCAGGCGCATCGGCTGCGGCCGGTCCGGATGACCCAGGCGGTGCAGATCTTCCTGCAGAACCGCTTGGTGGCGCCGACGCTTGCCGGCACCAGCGCCATCCGCGTGCCCTGGCCGGTCCGCCTGCTCGACCGCTTCGCGCTGCTCCGGCGCCTGCCGGCGCGGGCCATGGGCATGGGGGTCCAGCCCGAGCACGTGAAGACCCGGCCCGTCTGAGGTCTCCGGCCGGCCTGCCAGCCGGCCCCTAATTCCAGGCGTTTAATCCAGATCAAAGCGTGGCGTCCCGGCCGGCCCGATCCTGCAACGCAATGGCTTGGCCCAGTGCGGGAGGAACGATGAAAGCCGCGGACATCATGACCACCACGGTGGTTTGCATCAAATCCGACGCGACGGTGCTCGAGGCCGCGCGCCTGCTGCTCGGCGAACGCATCAGCGCCCTGCCGGTGGTCGACGAGGCGGGCCGGCTTCAGGGCATCGTGAGCGAGGGCGACCTCATCCATCGCGCCGAAATCGGCTCCGAGAAGCCGGTCTCCCGCTGGAAGACCTTGTTCGGGGACGGCTCGACGCTGGCCCGCGACTACCTCAAGGCCCATGGCCGGACGGTGGCCGACGTCATGAGCCATCCGGTCGTCATGGCGGAGGAAGACACCGAAATCTCGGTCGTGGCGGCGCGGATGGACGAGTTTTCGATCAAGCGCCTGCCCGTGGTGCGCGACGGCAAGGTGGTGGGCATCGTGAGCCGTGCCAACCTGCTGCAGGCGCTGATTTCGGCGCCGGCGCCGGGCACCGCGCCCGCCGTCGACGATGCCGAGTTGCGCCGCCAGATTCTGCTGAGGCTCGATGACGAGCCGTGGTCGCCGTCGCTGGTGCGAAACATCATCGTTCAGGACGGCAAGGTCGAGATCTGGGGCTATGCCGACTCGGCCGCCCAGTGCGAGGCTTGCGGCGTCCTCGCCGCCGGCATCCCGGGGGTGAAAGCCGTCACCAACCACATGGTGGTGACTCCGCGCGGCGTTTACGTATGGTGAAGACGATGCGTTGGCGGATCGCCCTGTCGGCATTTCTGCTGCTGCCCGGTGTGGCCGAGGCGGCCGATCTCGAACGCGGCCGCGCGCTTGCCGAGCGCTGGTGCGGCAATTGCCATGTCGTCGACCGCGCGGCGTCCACCGGCCGGGCCGACGGATTGCCGACGCTGCCCGCCATCGCCGCCAAGCGCGAGACGACGGCGGCCTCGCTGCGCGGGGTCATGTCGGCGCCGCATGGCCGCATGCCCGATCTGTCGCTGGGCGCCCGCGACCAGGACGACCTGATCGCCTACATCCTCAGCCTGCGTCCGAACTGAAGCCCTTCACGACACTTTCGCTGCCGCCCTTGCCTGCCTGATCGCCAGGGCGAGCGAAGCGCCGAGATCGGCCAGAAGCTTGGCCCCCGTCTCGTCGGTGAACTTGCCGTCGACGAACTTGGTCTGCGCAGCGCCGATCATGACCTCCGGCTTGTTCACCGGCCGGCCGTCCAGGAACACCATCATCTGGCGCAGGTGATACTGCGCGCGCGCCGTGCCGAGCGGGCCGCCCGAGGCACCGAACATGGCGACCGGCTTGGCGGCGAAGGGCTGCGGGGTCATGCGCGACAGCCAGTCGATGGCATTCTTCAGCACGCCCGAGATCGAATAGTTGTATTCGGGACTCGCGAACACGATGCCGTCGGCCTCGAGCATGGCCTTGTGTGCGGCCTGCACCTTGTCGGGAAAGCCCTTGGCCTGCACGTCGGCGTCGTACATGGGCCAGTCGCCGATTTCGATCGTCGAAAGCGTGACGCCAGCCGGCAGCCGCTCGGCGAAGGCGGCGAGTGCCAGACGGTTGAACGAGGCCTTGCGCAGGCTGCCGCAGAAAGCAACGAGTTTGATGTTTGGCTCGGACATTGCTCGGTTTCCCTTTGGTGACTGGCACTTTGTCAGCGGTGAGACAGGCGGCTACATAGGTGCCGCGGGGAGAGTTGGCAAACGCATGGCTTTGCGCGACATCACATTGGACGACATCGAATCGCTGGCCGTCGGCGCCTGGGTGCTGGGCACCGGCGGTGGCGGCAGCCCCTATCTCGGCCTGTTGAACATGCGGGCGCTCTACAAGGAGGGTCACCGGGTCCGGCTCATGCCGTCATCGGAACTGGCGGATGACGACTGGGTGGCGGCGGTTTCCAACATGGGCGCGCCGCTGGTCGGCCAGGAACGCCTCACCGACAGCCGAACCATCGCCCGCGCCGTCGACCTGATGGAGCGCCACACCGGCTACCGCTTTCGCGGCATCATGGCGCTCGAGATCGGCGGCGGGAATTCCATCCAGCCGTTGATGGCGGCGGCGCACCTCGATCGCCCGGTGGTCGATGCCGACATGATGGGAAGGGCCTATCCCGAGGCGCAGATGACGTCGGTGGCCGTGGCTGACCTCGCGCCGTGTCCGCTCACCACCGTCGACGTGCGCGGCCTCGAATCCGTGGTCGAGAAGGTGCCGACCTGGAAGTGGATGGAGCGGGTCAGTCGCAAGATCTGCACGGAGTACGGCTCCATCGCGTCGACCTGCAAGGCGCCGCGCACCGGCGCCGAGGTCAAGAAGTGGGGTATCCAGGGCACCACCACCAAGGCCATCGCCATCGGCCATGCCGTGCGCGAGGCCCAGCGCCGGCACGAGGACCCGATCGCCGCCATCCTGTCGGTCGAGCCGGGCAAGGTCCTGTACAAGGGCAAGGTGGTCGACGTCGAACGCCGCGCCACCGAGGGCTTCCTGCGCGGCCGCACGCGCTTCGACGGCATGGACGACTGGCGCGGCGCTGCCCTCGAACTCAACTTCCAGAACGAATGGATCGTGGCTTGGCTCGACGGCAAGCCCATCGCCATGTCGCCCGACCTGATCTGCGTGCTCGATTCGGTGTCGGGCGAGGCGGTCGGCACCGAAACCATCCGCTACGGCCAGAGGGTCACCGTGATCGCGCTGCCGCCGCCGCCCGTGTTCCTGAGCCCCAAGGGCCTGCAGCACGTCGGCCCGCGCGCCTTCGGCTACGACATCGACTTCAAGAGTGTGTTCGCAGCATGAGGCGCATTGGCATCGACGTCGGCGGCACCAACACCGACGCCGTCCTGATCGAAGAGGGAAGAGTGGTCCGCGCCGTCAAGGCGCCGACCAGCGAGGACGTCACCACCGGCATCCTGGAGGCGCTGCGAAGCCTGGGCTCGACCGGCGTGCTCGAGGAACCGGGCGGCGGAGCCAGGCGCATCGACGGCGTCATGATCGGCACGACGCATTTCATCAATGCCGTGGTCCAGCGCCGTCATCTCACCAGGGTGGCGGCCCTCAGGCTCGGCATGCCGGCCTCGGCCTCGCTGCCGCCGTTCTGCGACTGGCCGGAAGATCTTGCCGCCCTGGTGCGCGGCGGCGTCTGGATGGTCGAGGGCGGCCACGAATACGACGGCAGGCCGTTCATGCCGCTCGACGAGGCGGCGGTGACGAAGGCCGCACAGGAGATGAAGGCGGCGGGGCTGCGTTCGGTCGGCATCTCCGCGATCTTCTCGCCGCTCGATCCCGGCCATGAGCGACGGGCGGCCGAGCTCGTGGCCGCGGTGATCCCCGACGCCGCCATCACCTGCTCGTCCGACCTCGGCCGCATCGGCCTGCTCGAGCGCGAGAACGCCGGGCTGCTGAACGCGGCGCTGGCCGATCTGGCGCGCGACACCATCGCGGCCTTCGAGGCTGCGATCCGCGATTCCGGCATCGCGGCGCCGCTGTTCATCACCCAGAACGACGGCACCGTGGCCGAGGCGGCGCAGGCGCGGCGACTGCCGGTCTACAGCTTCGCCTCGGGCGCCACCAACTCGATGCGGGGCGCGGCCTATCTCTCGGGCCTGGCCGACGCCATGGTGATCGACGTCGGCGGTACCACCACCGACGTCGGCCAGCTCAAGCACGGCTTTCCGCGCGAGGCGAACTCGGTCGTGCAGGTGGGCGGCGTGCGCACGCTGTTCCGCATGCCCGATCTCCTCTCCATCGGGCTGGGCGGCGGCAGCCATGTGGTTCTCGATCCGCTGAAGGTCGGTCCCTTGTCGGTCGGCTATCGCCTGCTGAGGGACGGCATCGCCTTCGGCGGCAAGCAGCTCACCACCACCGACGTCGCCGTCGCCATGGGCGTGCTCGCGCTCGGCGACAGGGCCAGGGTGGCGCATCTCGACGCTGCGACCTGCAGGAAGGTGCTCGCCGAGGCGGCGCGGCTTGCCGAGGAGGCGATTGACCGCATGAAGACCGAGGCGGGCAACGTGCCGCTGATCGCCGTCGGCGGTGGCGCGTTCCTGATTCCCGAGAAGCTCGCGGGCGTCAGCCAGGTGATCCATGTCGAGCACGGCGACTGCGCCAATGCGGTAGGTGCCGCCATCGCCCAGGTCTCGGGCGAGTGCGACCAGATCTTCAAGGACATGACCCGGGGCGAGGCGATCGCCGCCGCCCAGGGCATCGCCAACGATCGCGCCGTGGCGGCAGGGGCCGACCGCGCCACGCTCGCGACCATCGAGAGCGAGGACATGCCGCTCGCCTACCTGCCCGGCAACTCGGTGCGTGTGCGGGTCAGGGTGGTGGGCGACGTCGCGGCGGGCTGATAAGAGTTGCCGGAAGGCAAGGGAGCGAACAGCGGATGATGCGATCTCTACTCGTGGCGCTTGGCGTCGTCGCCCTGGCGTCACCTGCCGCGGCACAGGGCATGGGCCAGAACCAGCCGCCCAACCAGTGGGTGATGAACTGCAATACCGAGCGCGGGCTCGATTGCACCGTTTCCAACATGATCGATGGCGGCCCCGATAATCTGCTCGGCACGTTCCTGATCGTGAGCTACTCGGTGGCCTACACCACGCTCACGGTGGTGGGCGACGGCGTCGGCCAGCGGGCCAGCCTTCAGGTCGACGGCAATCCCTTCGTCTCGACCAGCATCTGTGCCGGCGGCGGTGAGTGTTCGTATGTCCAGGAGAAATCTGCCGAACTGCTGCAGCAGATGCGGTCCGGATCGCAGATCGTCGTTCAGGTCAGCCTGCAGGACGACAGCATGGCCGGTCCGTTCCGGCAGAGCCTTGCCGGCTTCGAGGCGAAGTACCGCAGAGCCGTCGAGGCGCAGCGGCGCGGCCGCTGATCGCGGTCCGGTGGGGCGGGCGGACGATCATCTATTTGCATCTCGCATGCGAACCAAAGAGATGGCAATATGCCTTTGCCTTCCCGGTTCGGGCGGCGGAGTCCCATAGTCCTGAGGCAAAGCTGCCATGTCCGCGCTTGCTACGATTGCCATTGGTGCGCTGGCCCAACAAGCCGGCGTCGACGTCACCACCATCCATTTCTACGAGCGACTGGGCCTGATCGACAGGCCGCGGCGGGCCGCTGGCGGGCTGCAGCTCTACCGCACCACGGACGTTGCCCGCCTGACCTTCATCCATCGGGCGCGGGAGCTGGGCTTCTCGACCGAAGCCATCCGCGAGTTGCTCGGGATGACCGAGCAGGGCACGCGCAATTGCGGCGACGTCCACGACATCGCCCAACGACATCTCCTGGACATTCGTCGCCGGCTGCAGGACCTCGCCCGCCTGGAAGGCATGCTGGCGCCGCTGGTTTCGGCCTGCCCGCAAAAGGGCAGCGTCGTGCACTGCCCCATCCTGAACGCCCTGTCGCAGACCACTCCCTGACGGGCGGGATCGCTCATCCAGTCGGGTCTATCCGGCCACGGCCGGCGAGTTCGGGCGCATCCGGTCCGCCGCCTTGAAAAACCGGCGGGCGTGATCCAGCAACTCGCCGTCGGTCGGATGGTCCATCGGCTCGACCGCGACCAGCTTTTCCTTCAGCCAGCCGATGTACGCCTCGACATGGCGCAGGAGCTGGTCCTTGGCGCCGCCCGGTCCGACCAGCAGCCATTCGTTGGCGCCGCGCAACGCATTGACGATGTGGTCGAAATAATCGCGATCGAGCTGCTGGTGCCCCGCGCCGATGACGCCGGCCTTGTGATGGACCTTGCGGAACGGGTTGTGGGCCTCGATGCGCTCGTGCTCGATGTCTTCGGCGTTGAAACGAAAGATATGCGCTTCCTTCGAGTCCATCCAGACGACAGCGTGGCTGTGCGGCATGCGAAACCCCTGCGAAAAATGCTGCGGCAATTTGTTAAAATCCTGAGGCCAATTGTCCGGACCTGCTTTGATTCACATCAATCTCGGGCCCGTTCGCGGCCGGCAGGCGCCTACTGCAGCTTCCGGCCGAACAGCCAAGTCGCATAGCTCAACGTCACCGCGGCGATCACCATCATCGGCCAGAGCTGGTCCCAGGCCAGCGCCCAGGTAAGGTCGCGCAGGAAGACGCCGCGTGACAGTTCCATCATGTAGCGGATCGGATTGACGTAGGTGAGCAGCTGGCACCATTGCGGCATGTTGGCGATGGGGGTGGCGAAGCCCGACAGGACGGTGGACGGCGACAGCAGCAGGAACACGCCCAGGATCGCCTGCTGCTGGGTCTTGGCGATCGAGGAGATCACCAGGCCGATGCCGATCGCCGACAGCACGAAGACGATGATGCCGC
>Ga0082335_1000206_pt1 | contig 71941 bp, 73 predicted proteins | sample Subgrocontami58m_FD_72375 | JGI IMG/M metagenome (GOLD analysis project Ga0082335, IMG submission 72375) | Subsurface groundwater microbial communities from S. Glens Falls, New York, USA - GMW37 contaminated, 5.8 m (SPADES assembly) (version 2) ... | reverse complement strand
GTAACCGGATACAGAATTTATCGGGGTGGAGTGCAAATTGCCACCACAACTTTGACAACTTATTCCAATACCGGTTTATCTCCCTCCACTTCTTATTCATACACAGTTGCCGCCTACGACGTAGCCGGAAATGTTTCTTCGCTTTCAACAGCGGCAACGGCCACAACTCAACCGGGTGTTGATGTCACCGCTCCTTCCAATGTTTCTAATCTTTCCGCCTCTAATATCAGCTTTACTTCACTGCAACTTAACTGGACAGCTCCCGGAAATGATGGGGGTCTTGGTACTGCCACCAGTTATGACATCAGGTATTCCACCGCAGCCATAACGTTGTCCAACTGGGCTTCCGCGAACCAAATAACAGGCGAACCCGCGCCTTTAGTAGCTGGTACAGCTCAGTCAATGGCTATTTCCGGATTAACAACCAACACTGCGTATTATTTTGCCATTAGAACTTCTGATTCTGCCGGAAATACGTCAGGACTTTCAAATGTGCCTTCAGCTACTACCCAATCTTACTCATTATCAGTATCGGTTTCAGCAACCCCGAGCAGCGGAGTTGGATCTTTGTCAAATGTATCTTTAACCGCCTCTGTTTCAGGAAGCCAAGTAGGAAATATTAATTATACTTTTTACTGCAATAGATCTGATTCGGGTACCAATATAACGCTTCCGTACAATGGGAAATACGATAACCAATCCGTAACTACGTACACAGCCAGTAATCTTTGTTCTTATTCAACTCCCGGAACTTATACGGCCAAAGTAATTACGGAGAGGGGGATGCTCCAGGCTCAAAATACCGTTTCTGTAACCGTATCTTCTCCAACATATGCTTGTTCGGATGCAATTGACAACGACGGTGATGGATTTACGGATTATCCTACTGATCCCGGTTGTTCCTCGACCGTTGATAATGATGAATATAACATACCAGCTTCAACTGGCGGAGGTGGAAGCGGAGGTGGTGGAGGTGGTGGTGGAGCGGCGACAGACACGACTCCCCCCTCGGTTCCCTCTAACACTAAAGTTTCAATGAGCGGCAACCAGATTGTTATTACTTGGTCTAATCCTACTGATACCGATTTTAGGGGGATCACCATAGTTCGAAAGCAAGGTTCTTCTCCAACCTCAAGAACGGATGGAAACATTGTTTACAACAATAATCTTCAAAACTTCATAGATGTTGTTGATAGTACGAAGACTTTCTATTACGCGCTTTATTCCTATGACGCCAACAATAATTATTCTCAACCGGTAATTCTAAAAGCAGAACCCGGCCAAACCTCTGTTGTTTCCCAGCCAGCCCCGACAACGCCACAGACATCACAACCCTCTACTTCTGGTTCTGTTAGTGCTTCAATTACAGTTCCTTCCACAGTGCCTTCTGGATTTACATTCACCAGTTATTTGACCGCTGGCAAGTCCGGAGACGAGGTTAGAGAGCTTCAGGAAATATTAGCATCTAACCCCGCTATTTATCCGGAAGGTACAGTGACCGGTTATTACGGTCCAGCAACCCAAAGAGCAGTTCAAAGATTTCAGGAAATGAATGGTATTGCCGGCCCTTCCACCGCTGGTTATGGAGACGTTGGCCCTTCTACCAGAAGCAGGCTTAATTACTATATTTATTACCGAGGAACTTATTCTCCTTCGACCTATTCGACCTCTACGCAAACTCTCTCTAAAGCCGAATTAATCGCCCAGCTTAGAGCGTTGATAGCCCAAATTGAAGCCAAGATATTAGATTTATTGAAGCAATTGCAAGCTCGCAGAGCAAGCGGACTATAATTTCCTATTCAACGGTTTTTAAAAAAAACAAGCGCTCTCGTTGACAGCGCTTGTTTTTGATTTATAATTGTTTATACAAAATAAACAGCCGAAAATTAACAAAAACTTCTTAATGAATTTGGAAATTTTACGAAACAGCGCCACAGAAAAAGCGAATACAAGTCCGCGGTTTTTTGGCGCATTTATAAAATTATCAGAAGCATTAGAGGTTTATTCAAATTATGAATTCAAACCCGATTTTATGGGCAATTTTGGTTTTAATAGGCGTGGCGGTTGGATACTTAATTCGCCATTTAAGCAGTTCGCGGCTTAATAACTCCATTGAAGAAAAAGTAAAAAAGCAGTTTGAAGAGGCTCGTACAAAAGCCAAGGAAATTGTATTGGAAGCGCAGGGGAAGTCCGCCTCAATCATTGAAGAAACTAAAAAAGAAGAAAGGGAAAGAAAATTGCAGATAGATAAAGAACAGGAAAGAATAATAAAAAAAGAAGAAACTGTTGAAAAGCAATTAAGCGATTTGCGGGTTAAAGAAACGGAACTCGGGCGCACCATGGAGGAAGTAAAAGCAGAGAAATCCGTGTTGGAAGAACTTAAGAAAAAAGCCGACCAGGAAATTGAAAAGAAGGCCGGTTTGACCCCAGAACAGGCAAAAATTCTTATTTTGGAGAAAACTAAAGAAAAATACCAAGAGGATTTAGTTTCCACGGTGCAAAAATTGGAAAGGGAAAGAAAAGAAGAGGTTGAAAAAAAGATTTTAGAAATACTTTTAACCGCCATTGGACGGTATAGCCGTTCTCATATTTCGGAAATTACCACCAGTGTTTTTCCGCTTGAAAACGAGGATTTAAAAGGAAAAATAATCGGCCGCGAGGGTAGAAACATCAAAGCGCTCGAAAGAGCGACCGGTGTTGAGTTTATAATCGACGAAGCGCCAGACTATATTGTTATTTCTTCCTTTGATCCTATGCGCCGGGAAATTGCTAATTTGGCGCTTAAAAAACTCGTAAAAGACGGCCGCATTCAGCCGGCCAGAATAGAGGAAAAAGTCGAAGAAGCTAAGCAGGAAATCAACAAAAGAGTCAGTGAAATAGGCGAAGAGGCCGTTTATGAAGTGGGAATTTACGATTTGCCAAAAGAAATCATACAATTAGTCGGCAGATTGCATTTCAGAACCAGCTATGGCCAGAACGCCCTGGTTCATTCAATAGAAGTTGCGCATTTGTCGGCGATGATTGCTTCAGAGCTTGGAATAAATGCCGATGTGGCTAAAAAAGCCGGATTGCTTCACGATATTGGTAAGGCCATTGACCATGAAGTGCAGGGGAATCATGTGGAATTAGGCCAGAAAATACTTAAAAAATACGGAGTAGCCGAAGATGTTATAGAAACAATGATGGCGCATCACGAAGATTATCCGTTTTCCACCCCAGAATCGTTTGTTGTCGCGGCCGCTGATGCTTTATCGGCTGCTCGCCCGGGAGCCAGAAGGGAAAATATGGAAAATTACATCAAAAGGCTGGAAGATTTGGAAAAAATCGCCACTGGCTTTGAGGGTGTAAAATCCGCCTTTGCTATTTCCGGAGGCAGGGAAATAAGAATTTTCGTTGTCCCTGAAAAAATTGACGATTTTGGGGCTTTCCAGCTGGCTCGGGATATTGCCGCTAAAATAGAAGGGGAGCTAAAATATCCGGGAGAAATCAAGGTTAATATTATTAGGGAAGTCAGAGCCGTGGAGTATGCCAAGTAGGAACGGGCAATGAAGTTATCCACAAAAGGTTGTATTTAGTTGATTTTTCCTATATAATTTTAGGCAATAGTGTAAAAGGTCGAATGTTGCTTGCGAATATTTTTTAGTGTTTGCGGGCATGTTGTTTGAGAAATTTGAGAAATAATATAATGAAAAAGACAGATTTAGTGGAAGCAGTAATGAAAGCGGCTAATCTTGAAGTTAAAAAACAAGCCACCGAAATAGTTGAAGCTGTTTTTGACACAATTGTTAAATCATTAAGCAGAGGGGAGGAAGTAGCGATAACCGGATTTGGAACTTTCAAAGTTGTCAAAAGAGCGGCAAGAATGGGAGTTAATCCTAAGACCGGCGAGAAAATTCAAATCGCAGCCTCTGTAAAGCCGAAATTTAGAGCCGGAAAGCTTTTAAAAGAAGCAGTCAAATAATTTTCTTACAAAAGCGTGCTTTTTAAAAAAATCCCCCGACCTAGATCGGGGGATTTTTTATATGTAGCAATTACTAATAATTTTGTATTAAATTTAGAGGCTCTTGCTCATATTAATAAAAATATCATAAGTAGCCTTAAGTTCATCCAGTGATTTCTGGCTGATACTACGTACTAGTGTTTGAGAGTCGGAAAGTTTTTTTGTCTGCTCTTTTTCTTGGTCAAGCTCGTCAGGTTTTATCTCCTTTTTTTCCAAAGGATTTAGGTAATTATAAAATAAAGTTTTGGCGTTGTCGTTTAAATCATGAGCTAATTTTAGGTGCTTACCCGCTTCATTATAAAGAGTTTTTAAGGGCCTCACTTTTGAAACGGATTGTTTTTCCAGTCGGGCGAGATCTGACGAAATTTTATTCAAACGGCTATCGGCGATTTTTAACAAATCCGCTTCTTCAAAGATAAGAATAAAATTTATGGAATTTTTATAATATTCATTTACAAACCCTTCTCTAAAATATTTTAACTCCTTAGCCAAGCCTTTAATGGTGTCCTGGTTAATATTTTCGCTGACTAATTTTTCACCGGCCCTATCGTAATATTCTTTTATTTTATCGGCTTGGTTTAATATATCTATTTTTATTTTATCCCACTGGTCGCCCTCAACTTTAATTGATTCTACCTCGCTTTTTAACTCGTTTAATTCGTCGTAGGAAGCGGTTAAGGCGTCGGAAAGAGCTTCTTTTTTGGATTCCAGAGCAGAGACCGTTGTTGTTGGAGCGTTTAAGCTGGAATTTTGTTGATCAATTTGATCGGCAAAAACGATAACTTTAAACGAAAAAAAGCCGAGCGACAAAAAAACAAACATTATTATTTTCTTATAAAAATTTATAGAGTTCATTGCGCGGCTTTTTCGAGCAGTTCGTTAATTTTTTGATCAAATCGGGAACTGGTTGAAGCTGGAGCCGTTTCGGTCGCTGGAATCTTTTTATTGGCAGCAATCTGATCGATTTGGTCGTTGGTTGCCGTTGTTGAATCGTCCAGATAAGATATTTCTTTTAAAGTGACGTTTATAGAATTATTTATTTCGTCGGCTTCAGTCATGACGCTTTGCTTGTCCAGTCCCGGCAGTAAAATAGGAGAGAAATTTTTATTTACATAAGAAACCCCGCCAAATATTGTTAGAAGCAAAACGATTCCGAAAGCGGTCACAGCCGCCACTCTTAAAAAGTCGAAAACGCTTTTAAAAGTCGTAAAACCAATCGACGCCTCCGGCTTTGCCAAGGATAAAATCAAAAGCCGCGATTTTTTGTAATAATCGCTTTCCGGTTCAATGTTTTTTAATTCGTTTAAAATTTTTACTAATTTTTCCTCTGTCATTTTTCTAAGATGTCTTTTAATTGCTTTATTGCTCTATGTTGCAAAACTCTTACGGTTGTTTGGGGTTTGTCCAGTATTTCGGACATCTCTTCATATGAAAGCTCTTCGACGAATCTCATAATTATTACGTCTTGGTACTCGTCTTTTAATAAGGATATGGCTTTTTGGACTCTCTCGGTTTCCAGTTTGACATCAATTTTTTCCAGTTGGGCATCATTTTCTCCCAGCTCAACTATGTCTTCAAGGTCAGATGTCTTTTTTTGGGTTCTGTATAAATCTATTATTTGGTTGCGCGATATTTGATACAGCCAGCTTGAAAAGGGGAATCCTCGATGTTCGTATTTATCAATTTTTTGCCAGGCTTTCAAAAAGATCTGATGGGTGAGGTCCTCGGCCTCCTCACGATGGCCCACCTTAAGATAAACAAACCGATAAATTTGCGGCTGGTATTTATCGTAAAGCAGGCCAAAGGCCGAGGCCTCGCCCTTGATGGCATCCTGAATTATTTTTTCTTCACCATCTAACATATAAAACGATAAAATAGGTATATGGTTTCACCTGGCGCCGATTATTCAAACGACCAATTTCAGTATATAAAAAGCCGTTTTAACGGCTTTTTATATTATAGCACACTTTACTTATGGAGCGGGTAAGCGGAATCGAACCGCCGTCTCTTCCTTGGCAAGGAAGTATAATAGCCACTATACGATACCCGCGAATAATTAATACATTATAGAATTTTGTTTAAATAAATCAATATATTGAAATTGAATTTTTACAAAATACGTATAATATTAAAGCAGTGTTGTGTCCCCGTAGCTCAACTGGATAGAGCGTCTGGCTTCGAACCAGAAGGTTGCGAGTTCAAATCTTGCCGGGGACGCGAATATAATATAAAACCGCCCATAGCTCAATTGGTAGAGCAGTTGCCTCTTAAGCAAACGGTTCCAGGTTCGAGTCCTGGTGGGCGGACGATTTTTTCTTAATGAAAAATTTTAGCATCCCCAAGGAAGTTATAGAAATTTCTCAAAAGCTTGAAGAAGCGGGGTTTGAGGCGTATCTGGTGGGCGGGTGTGTTAGGGATATTTTATTGGAGAGAGAGCCAAAGGATTGGGATGTTGCTACTAATGCCAAGCCGGAAGAAATCCAAAAAATATTTCCTGACAGCGTTTATGAAAATCAATTTGGCACTGTGGGTGTTAAAACCGACAGCGATAATCCGAAATTGAAAGTTATAGAAGTGACAACCTATAGAATAGAGGGCAAATATACTGATAAAAGGCATCCGGATGAAATTAAGTTTGCCAAGACAATTGAAGAAGATTTATCCCGCAGGGATTTCACCATTAACGCCATGGCATTAGAAATTAGAAATTTGAAATTAGAAATTAGTAAAATTACCGATCCATTTAATGGTCAGGAAGATTTAAAGAAAAAAATCATTCGCACCGTCGGCAATCCGGAAGAAAGATTTAACGAGGACGCTTTACGGTTGATACGGGCTGTGCGATTCGCGGCGGAATTGGGGTTCACAATAGAAGAAAATACTGCCCGCGCAAGTTTTGGTCTAAGTGGACTTTTAGAAATGATTGCTAAAGAAAGAATCAGGGATGAATTTGAAAAAATGATTATGACTAAAGACACCGCAGAAGGACTTGAGCTTTTAGAAGAAACCGGTCTTTTGAAATACATAATTCCGGAGTTGCGGGAGGGGATTAACGTTAAGCAGAACCGCCACCATATTTATACTGTTTGGGAACACGCTTTAAAAACTTTGGACTACTCGGCCAAGAAAAATTATTCTTTGGAAGTCCGCTTGGCGAGTTTGTTCCATGATATCGGCAAGCCCAAAACAAAAAGAGGCGAAGGTCCGGATTCCACTTTTTATGGCCACGAAGTCGTAAGCGCCAAGATGGCCGTTAAAGTTTTAGACCGTTTGCGGTTTTCCAAGTCGTTAATAGAAAAAGTTGCCCATTTAGTGCGGTATCATATGTTTTATTATAACGTTGGCGACGTTACCGAAGCCGGAGTAAGAAGATTTTTAGCGCGGGTCGGACCGGAAAATGTTGACGATTTCATAAAAGTCAGGGAAGCGGATAGAATAGGTTCTGGCGTTCCTAAAGCGGTTCCTTACAAATTGCGCCATCTTCTTTTTATGATTGAAAAGGTTAAAAAAGATCCGATTTTGCCGAAAATGTTAAAATTAAACGGCAATGATTTGATGGAATTGTTGAATATCCAGCCCGGTCCAAAAGTTGGGCAAATTTTAAATTCTTTATTGGAGGAGGTTTTGGACGATCCGGAAAAAAATAACAAAGAATATTTATCCAAGCGCGCGGTTGAAATTGGCAAATTGTCGGGCAAAGATTTGGAAAAATTGGCCAAAAAAGCCAAAGAAAAAAAAGATGAATTCGAGTCGGGTATTGAAGGAGACATAAAAAAGAAGTATTTTGTTAAATAAGGCGGGGCGTAGTATACCGGCAGTACGTGCGCTTCGGGTGCGTAAAGACCGGGTTCGATTCCCGGCGCCCCGACTAAAATATGAATCTATACGATGACTTGAAAGAACGAGGGTTGATATACCAGATTTCCAATGAGGAGGCGGTAAAAAAATATTTTGATAAAAAAGGGTATTTTTACGCGGGCTTTGATCCAACGGCTTCGAGCTTAACAATCGGAAATTTATTAGTCATCACTCTTATGAAACGTTTGGAGAACGCCGGTTTAAAGCCGATCGCGCTGGTTGGGGGAGCAACCGGAATGGTGGGCGACCCCAGCGGAAAGCGAGAAGAAAGGGTTTTAAGAAACGAAAAAGACGTAAAGGATTCCACCGCCGCGATAAAAAAACAACTTACCAATTTTTTTGACTTTTTCTCTAAAGGTGGGAAAAAAATAAAGTTCGTTAACAATCTTGATTGGTTCTCTAAAATTTCTTTGATAGAATTTTTGCGCGATATCGGCAAAAGATTTTCCGTAAATGAAATGCTTGCCAAAGAAGCCGTAAAAAACCGTTTGGAAGCGGGGATTTCTTACACCGAATTCAGTTATATGATTTTACAGGCGTATGACTTTTTGAATTTGTATAAAAAACATAATTGCGCTTTACAGGTTGGCGGTTCGGACCAATGGGGCAATATTATTGCCGGCATAGAATTAGTTAGGAAAAATACCGGTGAAGAAGTTTATGGTTTTACGGCTCCATTAATCACCACTTCTGACGGAGTTAAAATCGGAAAATCGGAATCTGGAACCGTCTGGCTTGATTCTAAATTAACCTCCCCCTATTTCTTTTACCAATTTTGGATGAATATTGACGATAAAGATGCCGTGAAATTTTTAAAATATTTCACTTTTCTGGCCGTTGAAAAAATAAAAGAAATCGAAAAAGAATTTTCAAAAGCTCCACAAAACAGGGAAGCGCAGAAAGCGCTGGCAAAAGAAATAACTTCGTTTGTCCACGGCGAAGGCGCTTACAAGCGGGCGCAAAAAATTTCCGAGGTTCTTTTTTACGGTGATGTCAAAAAATTAAATAAAAAAGAATTGGAAGAAGTTTTATTGAATACCGAAGCCGTGAAACTGGAAAAATTTGATTCCTTGAACGTCGTTGATTTATTGATTTTAGCAAAAGTCGTTGATTCCAAACGCCAGGCCCGCGAAGATATTTTAAACAGAGCGATTGAAATAAACGGTGAAAAAATGATCAGCACAAGCTTGAGTATAAATAAAAAAAATCTTTTATTCGGAAAGTATCTGATTTTTAAGCGAGGCAAAAAGGACTACAGGTTTGTAATTATAAGATGATTTGACAAGGGCAGGGCAATGTTTTAGTTTTAGCTTAGAAATTTGCAAAAGTAAAAAATCTTTCAGAGAGAGGTGCTCTATGCCGAAAATGATTGTCACCGATCTCCACGAGAAATTGGTAATTTACTACATGATGGCGACCCGGCAACTGACAAAGTTACCCGACACATTTTTTCATATTATCCGGCTTCATACGCGAGAACCGCATAACGCGGAAAATCATCTCAACGGCTACCGCGCGTATGCTCAAACCGAAATCGCTGATGTAATAACGCAACTCAAAAAGATGTGCAATGCATTGAATATTCCATTTGAAGAAACGATTGAAATGGCCGACAAGCGAGACAAAGAAAAGGAAGTCGAATTCAAAAGAAAATATCCCAACGATCCGTGGGTATGACGAAAGGAGGACGAAGATGCCAAAATTGACAGGAGCAAAACCGGTTCTTGGGGAGAGACCTTCAAGAATCAATGTTCCTGCGATTGCTCGCAACATTGAACAGTCAGCGGAAGATCTTGGTTTTGGGACATCCGCTCACGAACGGTCATTTGTCGAAGGAGCGAAAAGTTTGGCAGATATCGCGAACGGCAAGATTCCCGGTACAATTCCCGAAGAATAGTACGATTCCGAGCGCCGAGTGATTTTTCAAAGACAAAAATGTTTTCCGAGCCCAACCTTGAAAAGGGAAGGGCTCATTTTATTTAAAGTAATTACGCTTGCCGGATTTGTTTGCCCGTAGGCAGGCAGAAGTATAGTAAATTAAGAAAATGCGGTTATGAGATTTTTTACCATCCCGATTCCCAGTGGTATAGTATACTACACCACTGGGAAAATTTTATTTGGAGTTTGTAGAGTCGCATAGTGTGCCGAATGGTTCGTCCAACGGCTTTTTGTTATCTTTCTATTGGCTAATTCGTGCGAATTAGCCAATAGAGAATTTCCAGAGTCGGCATGTGTTTTTTTATGTTACCAGTTACAAGTTGTCAGTTGTTGGTCGTCAAGTGCCAATTGTCAGTGACTAATTAAACTATTTAGAAAGGAATATTATTCGAATAAAAAAAGAGCAGAACGGCACCGCATTTCGCGTAGCCGTCCTGCTTTGGTCAGGACCCGATGACACAATGAGCTACGCGGGGAATCATAAAGCGCCTCATTGCCCTCACCTCCTTTCAGGCATAAAAAGTGCCGATATTATAAAAACACAATTTTAATTATTTTGCAACCGTCGCGGCTCCTTTGTAGATAAAATCCAAAAATTTATTTCCCTGCTGAAATTTTTCTAACTTTTCAAATTTAAATCCTGCGGCGCTGATTAGTTTATCTATTTCCCGATTCAAACGGCACCCCCCCGCCACTTTTTCAGAAGCAGGAGTCAGAAATTTTTGCATTTTCGCCGCGAAAATTTTCGGCGATTTGCCGTGTTCGATAAATAAATATTTTCCACTAGGCTTTAGAACGCGGCGTATTTCTTTCAGCGCTTCTTCAACGTGCGGTATACTGCAAAGCGTCCAGGTGGAAACGACAAAATCAACCGAGTTGTCCGCCAGCGGAATTTTTTCCGCTGAAACCGGTAAATGTTCCACGAGAAACGGCGCTTTTTCTACCCGTTCTCTCGCTATCTTAAAAAGTTCTCGCGACGGGTCGAGGGCGTAAAGCTTTGCAACATTTTTATAAAAAGGAAGGTTAAGCCCGGAGCCGAAACCAATTTCCAATACCGCACCGCTGGCTTTCGTAACAACATCCGGCCGACACAGTTCCATTTCTTTCTTTTGCATCTCGTAATGAAGAAGCTTTGGCAGGATATACTTGTTATAAAAGTTCATAAAAATTTATAACCTAGAAAAGTTATAAGTTACTAGTTATTAGTTTTGGGTTTCGTAGCCGCTTCGCGGTGCTTCGGCGTGACCCAAAATCCCAGCCGGTATTTTCCGCCGAGCATTAATCGTGTTTGCGATTCCAAAGCCGGAAAAGCTCCGAAAATAATCAGAGTAAAGGGCATTAAAATCCATTGTACAAAATATAGAAGGTAATGATGCGGTTTGAACCAAGCCGGTTTCGGAGGCAAAAGGACTATTCCTAAAATCGCCGAAGTTATAATACCGATCATCGCCAAGTTCATAATCGTTTTTGTTACCAAAGGAAGATTGTATGAAAGGATAGAAAATTTAAAATCCGAGCCTCCTAGAATTATCGGCAGCCAGCCGAGTGCGAAAATTATCAAAGAATTTGTTGCCCATGAATGGAAGCCTTCCATATAATTGAATTTCCAGTACAGTTTTTTAGTCCACGGGATTTTTTTATTTTTATTAAATCCGTTTAAAAGATAGGGGATATTTTCACAGCCCCAGCCCCAGCGGCGCTGCTGTTTATATTGGTTTATCATTGTTTGCCAGAAAGTCGGCGCCACGTTCGCGTCCATGGAAACGGGATAATCCAGAGGCACGACTCGCCAATCACCGTTGTAGTGCGTGTAGCATTGCCAGAAAATTCTTGAATCCTCGGAAACAATATCCGTTTGCCAAAATCCGATTTCCATAATCGCCTTAAAAGGCATCGAGTGCGACGAAAAAGTAGTTAACCGTTCAGGCCGCGATTGCTGGATCATATGCCAGAAAGTCGAAGAAAAAGCGATGACTCTCGCCAAAGCCGGCGCTTGGAAAATATTGTTTGTAAAAAGAGAAATTGGTTGGAAGCTTGAACGCTGGGGATATTTGGCGGTTAAAAATTTATAAGTCAAAATACTGAAATAATCAAAAGGCACTTGCGTGTCCACATCAAAGACAGAAACCAAAATATTTTCATAAGGTATTTTTAGCTGGTCAATTAAAATTTTGGCTTGTTTGCCTGCCCAAGTTTCATTCGACCCCTTTCCTGGAATTTCATTCGGCAAATTTTCGGGATGGGCGGTAGTTAAAAATTTAAAAAATTTATTACCGTAATCTTCTTCGATTTTTTTTGCGGTTTGTTGAGCAACTTCTTCCGCCCTTTGTTCTGTGGCTAAAACAACGATAAACTTGTCTTTTGGATAATTTATATTAACAAGCGCGTTAAAACTTTCTTTTACAACTTCATAGGGTTCTTCGTACATCGGAAGAATTACTAAATGATAAATATTTGCCCAGTCGGTGGTCAGTAGTTTGTAGTCCGTAGTCAGCTTCGCTAACCAATTTATTTTCAGATTTTTTTTCATTCTTCCGAATGTGGAGCGCAAATGAAGGGAGAGATAAATCGTTTTAAGCAGCCAATAAATATCAAAAAGGATAATAAAAATAGCCACTCCTGCCGGAAATAGCCACGAAAGAAAAAACATTAAAATTATCGTAATCCAGGACAAAAACCCCGGGATAAATTCGTAAAGCCGCAGTCGGGACATGGGGTAATATTAGTTTAAAAATCTCTTGAATTCAACTATAATAAATGTATAATATAGTGTTTTTGGCCCCATCGTCTAGTGGTCAGGACATGAGGTTTTCATCCTCAAAATCGGGGTTCGATTCCCCGTGGGGTCACAATGCAAAAACGAGTTTTTATAATTCACGGATGGGATGGATATCCTGAAGAAGGATGTTTTCCTTGGCTTAAAAAAGAATTAGAGAAAAAAGATTTTAAAGTTTTTAATCCCGCGATGCCTGAACCTCTGAGCCCGAGGATTGATATCTGGACAAATTTTCTTGGAGAACAAATAGGAAATCCTGACAAAAATACTTTTCTACTCGGCCATTCAATAGGCGCGCAAACAATTTTAAGGTATTTGGAATCTCTTGAAGAAAGCGCGGAAATTGGAGGGGTGGTAATGCTGGCCGGTTGGGTTAATCTTACATCCGCTGCTTATGAGACAGAAGAAGATGCAAAAATTGCCAAACCTTGGCTTGAAAGTTTCATAAATTGGGAGAAAGTTAAAAAACGAACCAATAAATTTGTGGGTATTTTTTCGGACAACGATCCTCTTGTTCCTTTTGCGGATTCAAAAATATTTAAAGAAAAACTTGGAGCCGAAATAATTGTTGAACATAATAAAGGGCATTTTAGCGGTAGCGACGGAATTAAAGAATTACCCTCCGCGCTTGAGGCGATATTAAAAATTTCTCAATGAAAATTCTCGCTGTCGAAACAAGCTGTGATGAAACAGCCATTGCTCTTGTTGATGCGAAGGGCGGAATTAAAAATCCGCGTTTTAAAATTGAACGAAATTTAATTGCCAGTCAGATTAAAATCCACCGGCCGTTCGGCGGCGTGGTTCCAAATTTGGCAAAACGCGAGCACCTTAAAAACCTGCCGGTTCTTTACAAACAACTAACAACTAACAACAAACAACTAAACCCTGATTTGATAGCCGTAACCGTCGGACCGGGACTTGAACCGGCTTTATGGACGGGCGTTAATTTTGCAAAAGAATTAAAGAAAAAATACAAAAAACCGCTTATTGGTGTGAATCATTTGGAAGCCCATTTGTATTCAATCTTGTTACAAGTTAAAAGCCACAAGTTAAAAGTTCGTGAGTTGTTCCCGGCAATCGCCTTGGTTATCAGCGGCGGCCACACCAATTTATTATTGATGAAAGATTTGCTGCATTATAAAAAACTTGGAGAAACCCGAGACGACGCAGTGGGGGAGTCGTTCGATAAAGTCGCCCGCCTTTTAAATCTTCCTTATCCCGGAGGCCCGGAAATAGAAAAAATAGCTAAATGTGGTAATCCAAAAACGATTGAATTTCCCCGGCCGATGATTTACCAGAAAAACTACGATTTCAGCTATTCCGGCCTAAAGACTTCAGTTTTATATTATTTGCGCGATAATAAGAATATAAAAAAAGAAGACGTTGCCGCCGGTTTTCAGGAAGCGGCGCTTGACGTTTTAATTTTAAAAGCGCTTCGCGCGGCCAAAGAATTTAAAGTAAAATCAATCATGGTTTCCGGCGGAGTTGCGGCGAATAAAACACTGCAAAAAAAATTTACTAAAAAATTAAAAAAAGAAAAAACCAAAAATTTCAGCCCGAAACTATTGGTTACCAAATTTCCGACCGATAACGGCGTGATGATCGCTTCGGCGGCCTATATCAATCATTTGCGGAAAAAAAACCGGAAAATAACGGCGCAGGCGAATTTGGGATTTTAAAGAAATTTTATAAATGGCGTTTTTAATAAAAAATTTTGATTGGAAGCTCAACGGCGCAGTTTTGTTTTTGTCGTTTTTTGGTTTGTTGAGTTTGTTCAGCACAAAAATTGAGCTTTTTTATAAACAAGCCATTTGGATATTGATAGGAATTTTTTTGGCTTTTTTAATAACCCAGATCGATTGGCGATCCCTAATAAATTACAAAGGTGTTGTTTGGGGTTTTTATATTTTTACCGTCGCGCTTTTGGCGCTTACTTTGGTTCTGGCTCCGCAGATAAGAGGCGCAAAAAGCTGGATTCCTCTGGGTTCTTTCCAGCTCCAGCCGTCGGAATTCGTCAAAGTGGCTTTGATAATATTTTTAGCGAATTTTTTCAGCAAACGGCACAAAAGCATCGCGCTTGTTTCTAATTTAATTTATTCTTTCGCGCTTTTTATAGTTCCCGCAGCTTTAATTGTGGCACAGCCCGATTTAGGTTCGGCTTTATTGGTTTTTTCTATTTGGTTCGGTTTTGTTTTAGTGTCGGGCATAAGATATAAGCATCTAGCAATAATTATCATCATTCTCTTGGTGGCAGTGGCCCTGATGTGGAGCTTTGTTTTAAAAGATTATCAAAAAGAAAGGATTACGGGTTTATTTTTTCCGCAACGTGACGCGTTGGGGATAAATTATAATGTGATCCAATCAAAAATAGCCATAGGGTCGGCAGGCTTTTTTGGTAAGGGTTTCAAACAGGGTTCGCAGGCCCAGCTTGGTTTTTTGCCGGAAGCGCAGACAGATTTTATTTTTGCCGCTATAGTGGAAGAGTGGGGGCTTATTTCCGCATTTTTAATTTTTACCGCCTTTTCGCTGATTATTTGGCGTGTTGTTAAAATCGGTTTGGACGCCGATAATAATTTCGGAAAATTTCTTTGTTTGGGATCGGCAATATTGTTCTTGGCCAATTTTTTGTTTAATATAGGTTCAAATATCGCTTTGACTCCGGTTATAGGAGTGCCTTTTCCGTTTTTAAGTTACGGCGGATCACACGTAATAACGGATTTTATTTTAATAGGTTTTATTCAGGCCGTTAAAATTCGAAGAGCATGAAAAATAATTTTTTTTCAAAAAAGATTTTTATTCCAGCCCTTCTTTTTTTGCTGGCTTTCGGTTCGGGAGCTTACTTTCGCCAATCATTAAGGCCGGTTTCTTTCGACGCCGGCGTGCAAACCGTCGAATTTTGGATCAAACAAGGGGATGACATTAATCAAGTAGCGGAACTTTTAAAAACAACCGGACTAGTCAAATCAAAAATTCTTTTTAAGTTTTACGGGCTTCTGACCGGCGGCGCTTTTTTGCTTCAGCCGGGTCTTCATTATATTTCGAGCGCGCAGTCGGCTCCGGAAATTTTAAACAATCTGTCTTCAAAGCCGAACGAAATCGCCTTTATGATATTTCCGGGGCTTACTTTGAGGGAAGTTGAAGAAAGATTGGCGGCGGCAAAAATTATTTCCAAGGGAGAACTGGTTAATTTTAACCCCTCGCTTTTTAAAAAGCGTTATACGTTTCTGGCCGGAGCGGTTTCTCTTGAGGGTTTTATTATGCCCGATACGTATAATTTTTTCGGCTTTTCTGACGTGAATGAAGTGGTTAAAAAATTTTTAGACAACTTCCAGTCCAAAACTAAGAATATAAAAGATTCAAAAGGGTTGACTTTTTTGGAACGAAACGATATATTGGATAAGTTGGTCGTTGCTTCTTTGCTGGAAAAGGAAATACCCGACATTGACGAAAGGCGGATTGCCGCCGGCATCCTTGAAAAAAGATTAAAAAATAATATTCCGCTTCAGGTGGATGCCACGATATTTTATTTCAAATGCGAGGGAAAATTTTTAGGATGCGCCGAAGTTATTCGTAAAGATTATAAAAAACCCTCACCCTTCAATACCTATTTAAATAAAGGCTTGCCTCCCGCGCCGATAAGCAATCCCAGCGCAGAGGCTATTGAGGCGGCGATAAATCCCATAAATTCCGATTATTGGTATTATCTCTCCGACCCCGAAACAAAGAAAACGATATTCAGCTCGACTTTTGACGAACACAACGAAAACCGCTATAAGTATTTAAAAATGTAAATGGGGGTTGACACGCGGCATACAAATAGTATTAAATATCTATAATATTCATATTCTAATTTCATCCAATTAGATTTTGGCATTTTTTAGTCCGCCAGTTGCGGATAGAGTATTTTTTTTGTTCTATTTTTTTTCTACATCGCCATGGATAAAAAAACCCCGGTAAAAAATTTCTCTTCCATTCCCGCTCCCATATTAGAACAGCCGTTTTTAGCGCAATCCCAAACTGACAGCTGGGACTGGTTTATCAAGAAAGGGTTAAAGGAGCTTTTCGATGAAATATCTCCCATTAAAGACTACTCTGGCAAAGAGCTGGAGCTTTATTTTGACGACTACTATTTTGATGAGCCCAGATATGATGAAGAAACCTCCCGCGCGAAAGGGCTTACTTACGAGGCGCCGCTTCGGGCAAAAATAAAATTAGTCAATCATTTAACCAACGAAACCAAAGAAGAAGAGGTTTATTTGGGGGATTTTCCGATTATGTCCTCGAGAAATACTTTTATTTTGAATGGCGTCGAAAGAGTGGTGGTTTCTCAAATTATCCGTTCAAGCGGAGTTTATTTCAGCGCCAATGTTTCAAAAGGGAGAAAGTTGTTTGGTGCTAAGATTATTCCAAATAGGGGGAGCTGGCTGGAATTTGAAACGGAAGTTGACGGATTTATAGGCGTCAAAATAGATAGGAAAAGGAAAGCGCCGGTAACCGATCTTTTAAGAATCTTCGCTGCCGGAACTAAGAATCACTTGGATGACAATCAAAAAATCCTCGATCTTTTCAAAAATAGCGACACCGGTTCTTTGAAATTTATCCAAGCGACTCTTAAAAAAGACGCCGCCAAGAACACCGAAGAATCCTACCTCGAAGTTTATAAACGTCTTAGACCCGGCGATTTGGCCACCGCCGAAAATGCCAAAAGCTTGATTGATGCGATGTTTAAAAGAGTTGACCGGTACAGCTTATCTTCGGTGGGGAGATTTAAAATCAACCAGAGGCTGGGATTTAAAAATAAAACTACGACACTGCTTGATTATGAGGACTTATTAAATATCATCAAAGAAATAATCCGGTTAAATAATGATTCTAATTCTCAACCGGATGATATTGACGATTTGGGTAACCGCCGGATAAGAGGAGTCGGTGAGCTTTTGCAAAACCGCCTTTATGTAGGCTTTGCCAGAATGAGAAGGAATATACAGGATAAAATTTCCACCTCTGATTTAAGAACCGTTTCCGCCGTGCATTTGATAAGCGGCCGTCCGCTTGTCGTGGCGATGAACGATTTTTTGGTTTCTTCCCAATTGTCGCAGTTCATGGACCAGCACAATATTTTGGCCGAAGTCGAGCATAAGAGACGATTATCGGCAATGGGACCCGGGGGACTGACTAGAGAGCACGCCGGTTTCGAGGTGAGAGACGTTCATTCTTCCCACTATGGAAGAATTTGTCCGATTGAGACTCCTGAAGGGCAAAATATCGGTTTAATAAATCATTTAGCGAGCTACGCGAGAATCAGCGAATTGGGTTTTATACAATCGCCATACGTTAAGGTAAAAAACGGCAAAATTATCGACGAATATATTTGGCTCGACGCTTTTGAAGAAAAAAAATATAAAATAGCACACAGCGGAGTAAAGCTTGATGAAAATAAAAAGATTATAGATAAAATCGTTGAAGTAAGAATTCAAAGCGAACCTAAAACTTGTCCCAGAGATCAAGTCGAGCTTATGGACATTGCCAATACTCAATGGGTTAGCGTTGCGACTTCGCTTATTCCGTTTGTGGAAAACGACGACGCCAACCGAGCTCTTATGGGATCAAACATGCAAAGGCAGGCGGTGCCGGTTCTTTTTCCTCAAGCCCCGCTTGTAGGAACCGGCATAGAAGACAAAGTGGCCAAAGATTCCGGAAGAGTAGTTGTGGCGGCGGATGACGGAGAAATTATCGAGGTTGACGCCGACAAAATTGTTTTAAAAACAAAAAAAGAATTAAAGGAATATAATTTATTCAAATATCAAAGATCCAACCACTATACTTGTTTTTCGCAAAAGCCGAGAGTTAATAAGGGCGACCACGTCAAAAAAGGCGAAATTTTAGCCGACGGCCCATCTACTGAAAACGGCACCTTAGCTTTGGGACAAAATTTGTTGGTCGCCTTTTTATCCTGGGAGGGCGGAAATTACGAAGACGCCATTATTCTTTCGGAGAGAGTCGTCAAGGAAGGGATTTTTTCTTCTATCCATATAAAAGATTTTTATTGCGATGTGAGAGATACCAAGCTCGGTCCGGAAATGACCACTAACGACATCCCCAATGTTTCAGAAGAAAAATTAAGAAATCTCGACGAGGAGGGAATTATAAGAATAGGAGCCGACGTCAAAGCCGGAGATATTTTAGTCGGGAAAATTTCTCCTAAAGGGGAAACCGAACTCACTCCTGAAGAAAAACTTTTACGGGCCATATTCGCCGAAAAAGCCAGAGACGTCAAAGATACCTCGCTTCTTTTGCCGCACGGAGAATCCGGAAGGATTATCGGAGTTAAAATATTTTCTCGAGACAGGGGCGATAAACTCGAACCCGGAGTTATCAAAAAAATCCAAATAGAAGTAGCTCAACTTAGAAAAATTACCGCTGGAGATAAATTAGCCGGACGCCACGGCAATAAAGGAGTTATTTCACAAATCAGACCTTTGGAAGATATGCCTTATTTGGAAGACGGCACCCCGGTTGATATTGTTTTGAATCCTCTGGGCGTGGCTTCGCGTATGAATCTCGGACAAATTTTAGAAACTCACCTGGGATTGGCAGCTAAAAGTTTGGGTTATCGGGCGGTTACTCCGGTATTTGTCGGAGCCACCGAAGAGGCGATTAAAGAAGAACTTAAAAAAGCCGGATTTAAAGAAGACGGCAAACTTCCGTTATACGATGGAAGAACAGGCAAAAAATTTCTAAAACCTATCACTGTCGGTTATATTTACATGCTCAAACTAGATCATTTAGTGGAAGACAAAATTCATATGCGCGCTACAGGGCCTTATTCGCTTATTACCCAGCAGCCTTTGGGGGGCAAGGCGCAATTTGGAGGACAGAGATTTGGAGAAATGGAAGTTTGGGCTCTTGAAGGGTATGGCGCCGCCTATACTTTACAAGAAATGCTTACTACAAAATCAGACGATATTTTCGGGCGCGCTGCCGCGTACGAAAGCATAATCAGAGGAGAAGAAATTAAAAATCCGAATATTCCGTCGGCGTTCAATGTTTTGGTCAGTGAATTGAAGGCGTTGGGATTGAATATAGAAGTCGATAAAAAGGACAAAAAATAAATGAGTAATCGCAAATAACGCTAATTAAATTGCGAAATAATACGAATATAGAAAAAAATTCTTAATTATTAGCAATATTTGTCGGTAATTCGCATTATTAGCGAACACTATATATGTCAGAATTAGATTTTAATTCAATAAAAATAAGCGTTGCTTCTCCGGAGGATATTTTGTCGTGGTCTCACGGCGAGATTGTTAAGCCGGAAACTATAAATTACAGGACGCAGCGTCCGGAAAAGGACGGTTTGTTTTCCGAGCGTATTTTCGGGCCGACCAAGGATTATGAATGTTATTGCGGAAAATACCGAAGAATCCGTTACAAGGGCGTTGTTTGCGACCGTTGCGGCGTAGAGGTTACTCACTCAAGCGTCAGACGCGAAAGAATGGGCCATATCACATTGGCCACTCCGGTTACTCATATTTGGTTTCTTAAAGTTACTCCTTCAAGAATCGGCTTGTTCACCAACATCCCGATTCAAAAATTGGAGAAAGTTATTTATTACGCAGCATACGTAATTACTTCGATTAACGAAGAAGCGAAGAAAAGAGTTTTAAAAGAAATAGATGCGGAATTCGACGTCAAAAAGAAAGGACTGGACAAACAGAAATCAAAAGAATTGGAATCGGCAACCGAACAGACCAGGGACTTGATCGAAAATCTTTCGGTTGGACAGATTTTGTCCGAAGCCGAATACTTCACCTTATCGAAAAAATTCGGAGATGTTTTTGAAGCCGGTAGCGGAGCCGAAGCCATTAAAAAAATACTGGAGGGCGTTGATTTGAAAAAGGCTTATAATCAGGTTGAAAAAGACTTAGAAAACACCAAGGAGGAACTCAAGCGAAAAAAACTCCTTATTCGTTTAAAGCTTTTGCATTCGTTTATCAAAGCCAAATTAAGGCCGGAATGGATGGTAATGAATGTGCTTCCGGTTTTACCTCCTGAGCTTAGACCCATGGTTCCGTTAGATGGCGGCCGTTACGCTACTTCCGATTTAAACGATTTATACAGGCGCGTCATAAACAGAAACAACCGCCTGAAAAAATTATTGGAACTTAACGCGCCGGAAGTCATCGTTGTTAATGAAAAAAGAATGTTGCAGGAAGCAGTCGATGCTTTAATCGATAATTCCATCAGATTCGGCACCGCCGCGGTTCAAATGTCTAAACAGAAAAAGCCGCTTAGGTCGCTCGCCGATATTTTAAAAGGTAAAAAAGGAAGATTCAGACAAAACTTGCTTGGTAAGCGCGTGGACTATTCCGGACGTTCGGTTATCGTTGTCGGCCCTGAATTAAAACTCCAAAACTGCGGCCTTCCTAAAAAAATGGCGCTCGAATTATTTAAGCCGTTTGTGATCAGCAGAATCATAAAGGACGGTTTGGCTCATACGGTTAAAAACGCCACTCGTTTGATCGAGCAGGCGCCAGCCGAAATTTGGGCTATTTTAGAAGATGTTATTGCCGATAAAAAGGTTTTATTAAACAGAGCGCCCACGCTTCATAGGTTGGGTATTCAGGCTTTTAAGCCGATCCTCACCGAGGATTTAGCCATCAGAATTCCGCCGATGGTTTGTAAGTCGTTCAATGCCGATTTCGACGGCGACCAAATGGCCGTTCATTTGCCGCTTTCCAGGGAGGCTCAAAAAGAAGCCGAGGAGTTAATGCTTTCAACAAGAAACATTTTAAAGCCGGCGAGCGGCGACCCGATTGTTATTCCTTCCCAGGACATAGTTTTAGGCGTTAATTATTTAACACGATTGGATAGTGATGCTCTCGGAGCCGGAAAACTTTTTTCCTCGCAAGACGAAGCGCTTTTGGCTCATGATTTCGGCTATGTAGATTTGAACGCTCCGATAAAAGTAAAATTAAACGGCAAAAAAGAACTTATTGAAACAACCGTTGGCCGTTTGATTTTCAATACCGCTTTGCCGCAAGGATTTGTATTTATAAACGATGTTTTAAATAGCAAGGCTCTTCAAGGGTTGGCGGCTGAAGTTATAGATATTTACGGCGCTGAAATGACTTGGGAAACCATGGACAAAATAAAAAACCTTGGATTTAAATACGCCACTCTGTCGGCGGTCAGCTGGGGCATGGACGATCTTATAGTTCCCAAAGAAAAACCAAAGATTTTGGCAGAGGCGGAAAAGGAAATTGAAAAAATTCAAGGACAATACGAAGAAGGGCTCTTAACCGATTCCGAAAGAAGGGCCAGAGTAATCGATGTTTGGCAAGACGCTAAGAAAAAAATTTCCAAAGTTGTTCCAGAGGCTCTTAAAAGCCAGTCGAAATTCAATTCGGTTTTTTCTATTATCGATTCGGGCGCGAGATCTTCTTGGGTTGCGGTTGTCCAAATGATGGGAATGAAGGGCTTGGTATCCAATCCGAGCGGAGAAATTATCGAATTACCGATTAAATCGTCATATAAAGAACGATTGACCCCTTTGGAATATTTCATCAGCACGCACGGCGCCCGAAAAGGGTTGACCGACACCGCTTTAAAAACCGCTTCAGCCGGTTATCTTACCCGCCGGTTAGTGGACGTTGCGCAGGACATAACCATAAGAGAAGACGATTGCGGCACAAGCGAGGGAGTTGAAATTTTAAGAAAAGACGGAGAAGAATTTGGATATTCTTATGAACACAGGGTTTTTGGAAGAGTTCCTTTGGAAGACGTAAAATCAGGCAATAAAATTTTAGTTAGAGCCGGAGAAATAATCGACAGAAAAACCGCCAAAATTATTTCTAAAGACGACAAGATTCAATCCGTAAAAACAAGATCGCCGCTTTATTGTAAAACTTTATTCGGTGTTTGTTCCAAGTGTTACGGTCTTGATCTTGGTTGGGGAGGGTTAGTTAAAAAGGGAGAAGCGGTAGGAGTTATAGCGGCTCAATCAATCGGAGAGCCGGGTACGCAGCTGACAATGAGAACTTTCCATATCGGCGGCGTCGCCGGTCTTGATATTACTCATGGTTTGCCTAGGGTTGAGGAAATTTTTGAAGCCCGTTCTCCGAAAGGAAAGGCAATTTTAGCCGAAGAGGACGGAGTAATAGAAGATATTGAACAGCGTGATGCGGTTAAGGTTATAAAACTAAAAATTCCTAAAAATAAGAAATCAAAAATAATAGAATATGTTATTCCTCGAACGGTAGAGGTTTTTGTCGGCTTGGGAGCGCGAGTTTCCAAAGGCGACCAGCTTTGCGAAGGAAACATGGACCTTAAAGAATTGTTTGAGTTTAAAGGTAAAGAAGCCGTCGAGCGCTATATGATAAATGAAATTCAAAGGATTTACGTTCCAGAAGGAAACATTATTAACGATAAACATATCGAAATAATAATAAGGCAGATGTTTTCCAGAGTTAGAATAAAAGAAGCGGGGGATACTGATTTTGTTATGGGCGAAGTTGCAAGCAAATCCAAATTTTTGGAAATCAATCGCGAAATGAAAGCAAAGGGTAAAAAACCGGCCCGGGCTCAACAGCTTTTGATGGGCGTAAAATCGGTTTCGCTTTCAACGGACAGTTTTCTTTCAGCTGCTTCTTTCCAAGAAACCGCTAGAGTTTTAGTTGCTGCGGCGGCTGAAGGCAAGGAAGATAAGCTTCGTGGTCTTAAAGAAAACGTCATTATCGGTCGGCTGATTCCGGCCGGCACCGGCTACGAAAATAAAATAACCGTAAAAAAAGAAGAAACTGAAAAATAGGGATTTAATTGACTTTTGTCGGTTTGGCTAATAATATAAATTGGACATGGAAGAGCAAAAAGACATACAAAAAAGAGAATATGAGATAGGGTATTTGGCAAAGGAAGAAGACAATCGGCAGGAAATCATGAAACTGCTTTCCAGCTACCAAGCGATTATTTTGAACGAAGGAAAAGCGGTAAAAATTAATTTATCCTATCCGATTAAAAAAGAAAAATCCGCTCATTTCGGTTTTGTTTGGTTTTCGTTGGAACCGGAATTAATAAAAGAATTAACGGAAAAACTTAAATTGAACGGGAAAATTTTGAGGTTTTTAATTATTACTCCTCCGGTCCAGTTGCGCGACAGAAAAATAGCCGCAAGATCCAGAGAGATCATTAAGCCGCCAAAAGTTAAAAAACAGCCGGCTTTAGAAGGGGAACAAGCAAGACCCCAAAAAGAAGAAACCCCGGCGGTAATCGATAACGAATTATTGGAAAAGAAACTGGAAGAAATATTGAAATAATATGAATTTAAACAAAGCTTTCATATTGGGGCGTTTAACCGCCGATCCGCAATTAAGAAGCACGGCCAGCGGCCAGCAAGTCGGTAGTTTTTCGGTGGCAACCAACCGTGTTTGGTTTGATAAAAAAGGAGCCAGACAGGACGAAACGGATTACCACAATATCGTGGTGTGGGGCAGACAAGCTGAAGTAGCCTCGCAATTTTTAGTAAAAGGAAGCTTGGTTTTAATAGAGGGAAGAATAAGAACCAGAACATGGCAGAACAAAGAAGGCCAAAATCAAAAAACAACGGAGATTATTTGCGAACGAATGCAATTAGGACCTCGGCCGGCAGGCCAGGGGGGCAGAGTAAGATTTTCTTCGGACAAACAGCCCGCAGTCGAAGGCACGGATAATAAACTAAAAGAAGAACTTCCGGAAATTAATATCGATGAAGAAGAAATTAAGCCGGAAGATTTACCTTTTTAAAATATGCAACAGTGTTTTTTCTGTTCTCAAAATTTAAGAACCATTGATTATAAGGAAGTTGATTTGTTAAAACGCTTTATTTCGGGACAAGCGAAAATTATCGATCCGAAACACACCGGAACCTGTCGAAAACATCAGCGGCATCTGGCGCAAGCGATAAAACGCGCGCGGATAATGGCGCTCTTGCCTTTTGTAAAATGATTTGTCTAAAATTTCTGCGCCGCATGGCGACTTGAAATTTTAGACAAATCATTTACCCGGCACATAAATAAATTTTAATAAAATTGGCATGCGCTTTGATCAACAAGTTTTCAAAGTAATACACGATGTGGCGCGCGCGAGCGGCATTCTTGACGTTATCGCAGTTTTTTTCGCGCAGTACGCGGCATACATATTAGTCGCCGCCGCCGTGTTTTTAATTTTTAGAGAAAAAAAATGGAAGAAAAAAATTTATTTTTCTTCTTTAGCCGCTCTGTCTATTATTTTATCCCGAGGAATTATAACCGAAGTTATCAGGTTTTTTTATCATAACCCAAGGCCCTTCGTGGCGCTGGAGTTTAAACCGCTTTTATACGATTACGCCTATTCTTTTCCTTCCGGGCATATGGCCGCTTACGTAGCGCTGTCCTTGGCAATTTTTTATTTAAATAAAAAAGCCGGTTATTGGTTTTTAGGGGCTACGTTTTTAATGGGCATAGCCAGAATTTTTGTGGGCGTGCATTGGCCGAGCGATATTTTAGCCGGCATGGCTGTCGCCGCCATAAGTTTTTATACTATAAAATATTTCTTGCCTTTTTATGAAAATAAAGAGGCCCCGCTTCAAACCGATTGATTTCGATTTTGACGGGGCTTTGTGTGCTACTACTCGCCTCGAGAGAGCCATTGGAGTTCCTCCTCAGCTTCGGAAATAGTAAGGGCGGGCCTTGGGATAACGCCATTCAGAATGATTCGAATGCGTTCCCGTCGGTTTCCATTGCCATTTCGGATGAAGCCGAGTTTGACCAGCTCATTAAAAGCCTCTTCGACTCCCATCTTCCTGGCGCGCACCAGCTCGATGATCTCGTGCATTTTTCTCACCTCCTTCCTGATAGTTTAATAACTGCTTGAATTGTAATGAATTTCCGCTTTTCGTCAAGTAGAGGTAAATTCCTGAACCTTGTTGTGTCTTGGTGCCCGGGGTGGGAGTCGAACCCACATAGCCTTGCGACTAAAGGATTTTAAGTCCTTCGTGTATACCATTCCACCACCCGGGCATTAAATATCTCAACAGAGCTATAACCACATTTTGAGGCCACGGCGAGAATCGAACTCGCGTGTAAGAGTTTTGCAGACTCTTGCCTTACCACTTGGCTACGTGGCCCTATTCGTTAATTTTATCGTCTATTAAAATTTTTTCAATTCTCGCCGCATTTTCCGGCCCGTGATCAATTTCGAAAAGTAATTTAGGAGCGCTTTTATTTCTTAACTTTCTGGAGAGCTCGTATCTTAATAAACCCTGTTTTTCAACGAGAGTTTCAACCGCTTCTTCAGATTTAGAGGAGGGCAAAACGCTTACGCCTATTGTAGCAACAGAGTAGTCGTCTGAAATGCCGACTTTGGTAATCGTTAAAAGGGTTTCGGAAAATTCCAATTCTCTCGCGATTATTTTACCAAGTTCTTCCTGTATTAAGCTACTTAGTTTCTCCTGGCGGTATCTCATGTCTTATAATGTCTCCTTTTTGCGTTAAAATATCGCATTCCAGCATCACGCCGCATTCCTCGTTTGTTTTTACCTCCGAAATGTTTTGCCGCGCTTTTTGAAGATTAGTTATTCTTCCATTTCCGATTAAAACTCCGCCCCGCAATATTTTAACAGAAACGCGGTTTTTAATATTGCCCGACAAAACCTTTCCTCCGATAACTTGTTCTTCTTTCTTCTCTCCGTTAAAAATTGCCAATATTTCTAACTCGCCAGTGACCGAAGAGGTGTAAAATTTTTCTATCCTGTCGTTTATTTTTTTTATTAATTCGTAAATTATTTCGGACGAAATAATTTTAACGTTGTTTAGAGACGCCATATTTTCAACCGATTTAGAAATATTCGTTTTAAAGCCGATCACGATGGAATCTGTGGAGACGGCGAGTTTTATATCTGTGTCGGTTATATCTCCTATTTTTTCATCAACTACGTTAATGACTAAATCCTCCAAGGGTAAATTTTTAATGATTTGGGAAAGGGCTTCCAGTGATCCGAAAACGTCGGCCTTAATAATGATGTTTAATGATTTTTTATCGGAGCTCGGTATTGATAAGTAATTTTTTTTATCACCGGACTCCTGGCCGGACCTAACTTTTTCAATATCAAGCGGGCCTGATTTAAAATTTTCTCCAACAGCCGGTAAATAGTCGAAACCCAAAATTAAAACCGGGCTGGAAGGCGATGCTTCTTGTATTTTTTCTCCCTTAAAATTTTCCAGAAGTTTTATTTTTCCGCACACCATTTTAGTGGCGATATAATCGCCGGCCTTCAAAACGCCGTTTTTTACGATAGCGCTGACGGTTACTCCGCGCTGGGTGTCTTTCTTTGCTTCCAAAATTATACCTTCGGCGAACTCGGCGTTAGGGGAATAAGTTAAATTCTCGATTTCCGCCGATAATAAAATCAAATCCAGAAGTTCGTTTATTCCCTCCCCGGATTTAGCTGAAATTTTTTGCCAGCTGATGTTGCCGCCGCGTCCCTCCAAATAAACTTCGTTTTGCATCAGGTCGTTTATTGTTTTTTCAATATCCGCGTTCGGCTTGTCGATTTTATTTATAGCGACCACAAACGGAGTTTTCGTTTCCTTGAGAATTTGTATTGATTCTTTTGTTTGCGGTTTTACTCCGTCATCAGCCGCCACTATTAAAATTGCCAAATCAGCAACGTTGGCGCCGCGGCTGCGCATTTTTGAAAACGCTTCATGTCCCGGGGTGTCAACGAACGTTATATTTTTGCCGTTGTGGGTGATTTCGTAAGCTCCAATTGATTGGGTAATTCCTCCCGCTTCTCGGGCCGCCACAGTGGTTTTGCGGATTGTGTCCAGAATGGTGGTTTTGCCGTGGTCAACGTGGCCCATTATTACAACCACCGGCGATCGAGGAATCAGTCCGGATAATTCAGCGTTTTCTGTCATTATTTCGTTTTTTGAAACTTGTTGCGGCAACATAAAAATTAAAACCCGCGGTGTTTAACGGGTTTTTATAGAGTACCAGAAAAAAGCCCATAAAGCAAGATTTTTTAACAAACTTTAATGCGGGACAAATCTCTTGATCATTACGATGTCGTAATGAGGCTTCGGCAGAATATCCAAGGAGTGTTCTATTACGCCTTGGAGTATGGGGTTTAACGCCGCGTTATCGACTGCGTGGATGATGTTTCCGTTTCCCGCGTAAATAACGTTGTGGCCTATATAAACCTTTTTACCATCGGGGAAAAGCGAGTGATGATAATGTCCCTTCGTACTTTCGAAAAAAATAACATCCCCCGGCTCTAATTCGCTAGCCGCTATTTCTTTTCCAAGAGGCGAGGCGGCCTGAAGAATTGACGAACGGGGGAGTTCTACTCCGATTTGCCGGAATACGTATTGGGTAAAAGACGAGCAATCAAAACCGCTCGGTTTTTCGCCGTTGTTCTCCTGAAGATACGCGCCGTATTTATACGGCATTCCGATAAACCCTCTTGCGGTTTCTATTAACCTTTTAATTTTTTCTTCGCGAGACATTGTATTAATTTAAAAACGGCTCGTGCCGTTATTTTGTGCCAGAGGTGGGGATCGAACCCACGGCCTTGGCCTTATGAAAGCCCTGCTCTACCACTGAGCTACCCTGGCATTCTGGTTGCGGGGGTGGGAATTGAACCCACTACCTCAAGGTTATGAGCCTCACGTGCAACCGTTACACTTCCCCGCGTCATTATTATATTGATAATTAAGAAAAAATCAACACTTCAACGGACTCAGTGTTGACGCTTTGACTCCGCTCAGTATCAATCCTTCAAAAACTCAGTTTGAAAAAAATATTTTTTTGGGTTAGTATAAATTTAACAAAAAAACTATTGGCTAAACCCTATACTCTAAACCCTATTTATGCGACAAAGCGAACTTTTTACTAAAACCCGAAAAGAAATTCCCAAAGACGAAGAATCAATAAATGCCCAACTTTTAATCCGCGCCGGATTCGTGGATAAATTAATGGCCGGAGTTTACACTTTTTTACCGTTAGGATTCCGCGTTTTTAAAAAAATTGAAAATATTATTCGGGAGGAGATTATCGCGATAGGCGGCCAAGAAATTTTAATGCCAGCGCTCCAGCCTAAATCCAATTGGGAGCAAACTAAAAGATGGGATACTCTGGATTCTCTTATAAAATTCACGACGTTTTATACTAAAAATGAATATGCGCTGGGACCCACTCACGAAGAAGTTGTCTCCCCATTGGTTAAGAAATTCATTCTTTCATACAAGGATTTACCGGCCTATATTTTTCAGATTCAAAACAAGTTCAGGGACGAAAAGCGCGCTAAATCAGGCCTTTTAAGAGGCCGGGAGTTTTTTATGAAAGACCTTTATTCGTTTCATAAGGACGAAAAGGACCTCGATGTTTATTACGAAAAAGTACAAAAGGCCTATTTAAAAATTTTTAACCGAGTCGGCATTGGCGGAAAATTGACTTATTTGACTTACGCATCAGGCGGAACTTTTTCGAAGTATTCTCATGAATTTCAAACGCTCACGGAATCCGGAGAAGACGTTATTTATGTCTGCGATAAATGCGACGTAGCGGTTAATAAAGAAATTATCGAAGAACTTAAACATGCCTGTCCCCGGTGCGCCTCAAAAAACTTAAGGGAGGAAAAAGGCGCAGAGGTCGGCAATATTTTCAAATTAAAAACAAAGTATTCGGAGCCTTTTGGATTGAAATATCGCGACGAAAAAGGAACCGAAAAAGACGTTGTCATGGGCTGTTATGGCTTAGGGTTAAATCGCTTAGTAGGCGTTATAGCCGAGCTTTTCCATGATGACGGCGGTATGATTTGGCCCGAGCCGGTGGCTCCGTTCAAAGCCAACCTACTTAGTTTGTCGAAAGACAAAAAAAACAAGGATTTTGCGGAGAAAATTTATAAGGATTTACAAAGCGCGGGGGTTGAAGTATTGTTTGATGACCGAAATGATTTAACTCCGGGTGAGAGGTTTGCCGACGCCGATTTACTAGGAATTCCGTACCGTTTGGTTGTAAGCGACAAAACAGGAAGCCATATCGAAATAAAAAAACGGGACGATAAAAAAACTTCCATTTTGTCTAAAAAAGATTTAATAACTAAATTAGCTAAATAACTCATGTCGATAATTAATGGACTTTCCAATTATTTTGTAAAAGACGTTGGCATTGATTTAGGCACCGCGAATTCACTGGTTTATGTTAAGGGCAAAGGAATCGTTATAAATGACCCGTCGCTTACGGCAATCAATAATAAAACTGGCCAGGTTGTAGCAATAGGAGAGGACGCCAGAAAGATGCTCGGCCGCACTCCCAGTCACATTAGTATTATCAAGCCGCTTGTTAACGGAGTGATTTCCGATTTCGAAATGACTCAAGAAATGCTTCGTCACTTCTTTAAGCGGTTAAACGGCGACAGGGCATTTAATTATTTTAGGGCCGTTATCGGTATTCCTCCCAATTTAACGGAAGTCGAAAGAAAATCCGTGGAAGATGCCGTTATCAGTTCAGGCGCGGCCAAGGCATATCTTATTGAAGAGCCGGTTGCCGCGGCAATAGGCGCGCGTCTTCCCATAAAAGAAGCGGTGGCCACTATGATCGTGGATATAGGCGGTGGAACTATAGATATCGCGGTTATATCCATGGGCGGAACGGTTATTAGTAAAAGTTTGAAAACCGCCGGCGATAAGTTTAATGACGATATTGTTAAGTTTATAAGAGATGAATTTAAACTAATTATAGGCGAGCCGACGGCAGAAGAGCTTAAAAAATCAATAGGCTCGGCCATTCCTTTAAATGAACGTTTGGAAATGCCGATTCGCGGCAGGGGAGTTTCAAGCGGCCTTCCGGTTGAAGTTATTGTTAAAAATAATCAAATAAGAGCCGCCCTAAACAGATCGCTTCACGCCATAATAGACAACATTAAAGAAGTTATAGAACAAACACCCCCGGAACTAGTAGGAGATATTTTAAAAAGAGGAATTTATATTTGCGGTGGAGGAAGTTTATTGAGGGGTATAGACCAATTAATAGCGAAAGAGGTGGCGGTGCCGGTTACCGTTGTTGATGATCCGCTTACGGCCGTTGTCAGAGGCACCGGAGTGGCGGCGGAAAATTTAGACGAATACGACCATATTTTTGTAACCGCGTTGAAGCCTCTTGATATAAATATATAAAGTTTTCGGCGGGTTTTATGAAAAAAGCGATTTTTGCCTTTTTAATTGTTTTTTTGTCGGGGGTGGTATTTATGAGCGGGTTTTTTATTGAAAAAAAATTTAACGCGGGTAAATTTACAGAAAAATTTAATTTTTTAGCTTCGCTAGGCGGCGGTAATTTCGAAGAAATACAATCTTTAAAAAACGAAAATGAAATTTTAAGGGCGCAAATTCAAAAATCTCAAATTTTTTGTTTGGAAAGCAACAATTTTCCCGTCTCCACCGATGCTTCAAAATTTTTATCCGCAAGAATATTCTCCAACTACCCTTTCAATATAAAAAATATTTTAACCATAAACTCGGGTTTTCACGAGGGAGTCAAGAATTCTATGACTGCCGCTCAAGGTCAGGACATTTTTTTGGGCCAAGTCGCCGAGGTTTTTGAAAATTATTCTACGGTGCGGACGATTTTTGACCCTGACTGGCAATTGGCGGTTAAAATCGGCCAAGACAAAATAAACGGGTTGTTTAAAGGCGGCAACGAGCCCAAAATAACGCTGATAGAAAAGCCTATTAAAGTCGGCGACCCGGTTTTTACCGCCGGTCCGGGAGTGCCTCTTGATTTGAAAATAGGAGAAATCGGAGAAATTAAGGAAGGGGCCGGGGGAGTTTTTAAAGAAGCGATAATCAAGGTCCCGTACAACATAAATCAATTGGAAGAAATTAATTTATTATTGCAATAGGATGAAAGTAGTTATAAAAATAGGAAGCGCCGTTTTAGTTGATTCAAAAACCGGGAAAATCAACAAAAAAATTTTAGGAAACATTGTTTCTCAAGCTAAACAATTATTAAAAAAAGGACATAAGGTTATATTTGTAACTTCCGGAGCGGTTGCGAGTTGCAACCACGCTGAATTCCCGAAAAATTTAAGAGCATCAATAGGACAGCCAAAATTGATGAATATCTACTCAGATTATTTCAGAAAGAACGGCTACGAAATTTGCCAGCTTTTATATACCCATTATGATCTGGACGGCAGCGGCAAAAAATACACCAAGGATTTAATTTTAAAAGCGATAAGCCACGACATTGTGCCTATAATCAACGCCAATGACGGAGTAAGCAGTGAAGAACTCGATGCTTTAAAAAAATACGCCGATAACGATGTCTTAGCCGCCAGAGTGGCGGCATTGATTAAAGCCGATCTAGCGATTTTCCTAATTAAAGAACCCGGTTTAATCGATTTTAAAACCGGAAAAACAATCAGGGAAATCCGGATTTCGGGAAATAAAATTTCAAAATTAATAAAGGCAAAAAGTCCGTCAGGAACTGGGGGAATGGAAAGCAAAATAAAAGTAGGAAGATATTTAATCCGGAAAAATATCGGTGTAAGATTAGTATCGGGACTGGAAAACAATTCTATTCTGAAATCTTTAAACGGCTCAAAGATTGGAACAATTTTTGTATAATTTTTAGTATTGATATGCAAAATTACGATCATTCTAAAATAGAGAAAAAATGGCAGAGGATCTGGGAAAAGAAGAAAATTTATAAAAGCCGAGGCAAGGGCAAAAAATTTTATGTGCTCGATATGTTTCCTTATCCTTCGGGCGAGGGTCTTCATGTTGGCCATCCTCGCGGGTATATCGCCACCGACGTGGTGGCGCGTTTTAAAATGAGGCGCGGTTTTGATGTTTTGCATCCGATGGGTTGGGACGCCTTCGGTCTTCCTGCTGAAAATTACGCTTTGGCCAATAAAATTCATCCCAAAATCGCGGTAAGTAAAAATATAAAAAGATTCAAAGAGCAATTAAATAAAATCGGCTTTACTTATGATTGGGAAAAGGAAATAAATACAACAGACCCCGAGTATTATAAATGGACGCAATGGATATTTTTGAAAATGTTTGAAAAGGGATTGGTTTACGGCTCAGAGGAGCCGATTATCTGGTGCCCGAGCTGTAAAACCGGCCTTGCTTTGGAAGACTTGGAAGACGGACGTTGTGAACGTTGCGGCAGCGAAGTTGAAAAAAAACCTCTTCGCCAATGGGTTTTAAAAATGACCGCCTACGCGGAAAAATTATTATCTGATTTAAAATCTCTTGACTGGCCGCAACCGATTATTGATCAGCAAAGAAATTGGATAGGGAAATCAGAGGGAGCGACGATAAAGTTTAAAATTAGCGACACGCTGCACGTGACACGCGATGCGGGCTTTGCTGAAGTCTTTACCACTCGGCTGGATACTATTTTCGGATGCACTTATTTAGTTATCGCTCCGGAACATCCTTTGGCTGAAAATTTGAAATCAAATATAAAAAATTATGACGCTGTTCAGAAATACGTAAATCAAGCCAAAAAGAAAACTGATTTGGCGCGGACTGATTTGGCAAAAAACAAAACCGGCGTTGAATTAAAAGGTATAAAAGCCATAAACCCGCTTAACAATGAAGAGGTGCCAATTTTTGTTGCGGATTATGTTCTGGGATCATACGGTACAGGCGCGGTGATGGCGGTCCCGGCGCACGATGAGCGTGACTGGGAATTCGCTAAAAAATATCAATTGCCGATGAAACTGGTTATTTGTCCAAATTATCCGGCGCCTAAATGTCCGGTGCTTAATAAGGCTTACGTAGACGACGGGCATGTTGTTGATTCTCAAAAATTTACCGGCTTAACTTCGCAAAAAGCCCGGGAAGAAATGGTGAAATGGCTTGAGAAAAATAAATTAGGAGGAAAAAAAATAAATTATAAAATGCGCGATTGGGTTTTTGCCCGGCAAAGGTATTGGGGAGAGCCGTTTCCCTTGGTTTATTGCCCAGCATGCGCTGATAAAATAAACGGAAAAAAATATAAAAAAGGAAAATTTACCAAAGGGGAATTGATGAATCCGGGCTGGATTCAAATTCCCGAAAAAAGTTTGCCTGTGAAATTGCCGGAAGTTAAACGTTACGAACCGTCTGGCACCGGCGAATCCCCGCTGGCCAATATTAAAGATTGGGTTATGACTAAATGTCCGAAATGTAACGGCCACGCTTACCGGGAAACAAACACGATGCCTCAATGGGCCGGTTCTAACTGGTACTATATCGCGTATTTGATGAAGCGGGAGAAAAAATATGTGTGGGATAAAAAAGAAATAAAAAAATGGTTGCCCGTTGATTTGTATATCGGCGGAGTTGAACACGCAACCAGGCATCTTTTATACGCGCGCTTCTGGTACAAATTTTTATACGACATCAAAGCGGTTGTTAATAAAGAGCCGTTTCATAAGCTGATGAATCAGGGTTTGATTTTAGCCGAAGACGGCAGAAAAATGTCCAAGCGCTGGAAAAATGTAATAAACCCCGATGATATTATAAAAAATTTCGGCGCCGACACTTTGCGGCTTTATGAAATGTTTATGGGTCCGTTTGTTCAAAGCATTGCCTGGAACACGGACGGCTTAAAAGGAATGAAAAGGTTTTTGGACAGAGTTTGGAAATTAAGGGATAGAGTTAGCGACCGGCAAGGGGCAATGAGCGATAAACGGATTACTATTTTAATAAATCAAACAATTAAAAAAGTTACCGAAGACATTGAGGGTTTTAAATTTAATACCGCAATAAGCGCTTTGATGGTTTTGGCAAATGAATTGGAAAAAGGGCCGTTTATAACTAAAAACCACTATTTAGTTTTGATCGGTTTGCTTTCGCCGTTTGTTCCGCATTTCAGCGAGGAACTATGGAGTGAGCTGGGAGGAAAAAATTCAATTCATTTGGAAAAGTGGCCGGATTATAATTCGAAATTAATTCATTTTGACGAATTTGATTTGGTTGTCCAGATAAACGGTAAAGTTAGGGACAAAATTTCAGTCAGTAAGGGAATTTCGCAAAAAGAAGCAGAAGAGACCGTCTTAAGTTCAGAAAAAATAAAACAATTTATCGGTTCATCAGAAATCAAAAAAATAATTTTTGTTCCTGACCGGCTGATAAATATAGTGATCTAATGGAAGACTTCCCTAAAAAACTGATAGTTTTGGTTCTTTTGGTTGCCTTTTTCGGGGCGCTTTTTTTGGAATTCCCCGTGATTTATAAACGAATTCAAAACAGAGAAATCCCGGCGCTAGATTTCTTAAGGCTTCAAGAGCAAAAGACTTCAAGCAGTAAGACTTATAATGGGGGAGGCCAAAAATTCGTGCCTAACGGTAAAAAAGACGGTTCTTACTCGTCCCCAATTCATGTGCCGGCTCTTGACCCCGTAGTGAATTTTGACTTTATTAATTAAGAATTATTGCCTCGCAACGCGAGGCAATAGTCAAAATCTACTACAGGGTTGACGGAGGGAGTTGTTAATGTTATCTTTATAACCTTGCTCTTATTTCAGTGCGGGGAGGAAAGATGAACAGAGGATCTCGTTTTGCGCGCGTTGTACCGAATTCTCGGGGCTCCATCGTGAAAATTGCCTGTCATCCGCCGTGCGGCAAACAGTGCGGGTGTATGGTAAAAGATTGCGGTGACGAATCCGAAACGAAGGATCGTCCTCCGGACGAGAAGAAAGTGTGTGAGTAAGCCACTGCTTCTCAAAAAAATCTCGGAGGAAACGATGCGGAAGCCGAAAAGAAAAGGTAACGGCAACGGTACGAAGATAGGGGTTCTCGTTTGGAGACCCAAGGCGGAGACGCGCCGGCAGTCAAAGGAATTCACGAGAGAGGATACGGTTCACGACATTTTGTCGTTTGCGAAAAACATCCAGAAGACGGGTGCGAGCGAAATGCGCCTCACTCTCCATTTGAATCAGCTATGTCCAAGTGGAAAGCGAATTTCTCTCGAGGACAAAATGGTCACAGGGCTTTCTGGTGCGCTGCGTTCTCACGGAATTGAGGAATCAACGATCCATTTTATTTAACCCCCCAACAGCTCTTTTTGCCCCAGCCGGAAAACCGGTCTGGGGCATTTTTTATTTAATATATTAAATAAAAAATTGGATATGGCAGTGGTATAGTTAACTATACCACTGAAAATTTATTACAAGAGTTATTTAAAATCATTGTCTTGAAATTTTATCTTTAAAAAGGTATTTTTATAGTGTTGTTGGAGAGGTGGCTGAGTGGTTGAAAGCAGCATCCTGCTAAGATGTTAGGGGCGAAAGCCTCTCGAGGGTTCGAATCCCTCCCTCTCCGCCAGATTTCCAAGTTAGAACCTTAGAGTTTGCAAGGCTTTTTGACCCTTTGTCAGAGCTTTGCGGAGGCTCGAACTTGGTAACTTGTAAGTCCATAAGAACATCAAAGACTGGCGACCATATCGGCGTCAGTTTTTGATTTTGCACCGTGAAGCCATCAAAACAGAGCTTCAAGAGCGTGCGTTTTTGATACGTTCCGCTGGTTTGGTAAATCTTATCTGCATGATCCGTAAAGTCCAATAGCTCATTAAATTTTTGCACGAATTTGTCTGACTTACCTTCAAGTATTGCTAATCGATCCTGGTACATTTCTTTTTCTCTCAGAAGCTCGTCCTGAATCTTTATAAAGACCTCTGCGTCAATGATGCGTTTTGAGCGATCCACGACGATATTGCGGATCTGCTGTTGCACCCTGACCAGCTCATGCTTGAGACTTTTTCGCTCTCGTTCCTCCTGCGATAGACGTTCCTTGGCGAAGTGTTGAAAATAAGCGTCCAAGACCTTCTTGAAACGATCCGGCAAATACACCCGGGAAAAATGATTGACGACCTGTTCCTCAACGCCCTCAAAGCGCATGTATTTTTTCTCCGGACAACTGCGATCGCGCCGGTGACTACAGTTATAGTACAAGTGGCCTTTTTTCACCTGCCCGACAATCATTGAACCGCAATAACCACATCTCATATGGCCTGAGAGCGGATAGATGTGCTTGCGAGTACGGTCCGCATAATGGTTATGCTGTTGAATGACTTCCTGAACGTCGTCAAAAACTTTCTTGGTGATGAGCGATGGAAAATTTGCTTGAGACGTAGCCGATCGAGTCTTTATAAGACCGTAGTAAATCGTGTTAGCCAGAACGTGCTCAATGGTTTTGCGGCCGATTAATTTGCCTCGGCGCGTCCGCAAACCTCGCTTATTGAGATCTTCCGAAAGAGAGTCATATGAATACTTTCCGGTGGCGTAGAGCTCAAACGCCAGCTTTACATATGGAGCTCGGATGTTGTCGACTAAGAGAGACTTGGTCTTTTTGTCGTTTACATAACCAAGCGGGGCCACGCCAGGGAACCGGCCACGCTCCACGGCCTCTTTAAGGCCTTTCTTGACCTCCCAGCTGATGTTTTGGGACGTCCATTGAGCAATTGAGGACATGATGTTCTCGACGAGCTCGCCCGAAAAGGATTCATCGAATTGCTCGACTACCGAGATCAGGCGGACATCGTGCTTTTTAAGCATCATCTTAATTGCCGCATAGTCTGCAACGTTGCGACACATACGATCAAGCTTGTGCATTAAAATAACATCAACCTTGGCGTCGGTCTTTGCCCGGTGAAGCATTTTCTGAAGCTGTGGGCGTTCGACCGTTCGAGCCGATTCACCCTTCTCTTCGTAGATTCCATCCGATGCAAGATTCCAGTGGTGATCCATGCCGTACTTTTGGCAGGCCTTGATCTGTGCCGGGATACTAAGTTCTCGTTCGGCTTGGCGAGATGTTGATACCCGGCCGTAGATTAAATAGTTAGTCATAGTTTTATAAAATGTTTATTATTTTTTGACCTTTATTTGATAAATACTTCTCTAAAATAGCGGCAGGGCTCTTTGGGAGCCCTGTTGTTCGCTAATATTTTTTTATGTGGTATACGAGCCGGCCTATCATCTTTGACTCCTTGAGATGGTAGGTTTTTTTGAATCCTTCCGTCTCTGGCCGAAGCTCCAAGTGGTCGCCTCGTTCGTGATAGTAAGTCATGACCGGTCCGTCCGGCGTTTCCATGATCACGATGTCGCCGTTTTTCGGCTTGGCATCCGCGTCGAGGATGACGAAGTCGCCGGCAAGTATTCCGGCATCCGGCAAAAACAGATCGGACACCCGGAGTCCAAACGGCCGGTGGCCGTGCGGAATTCCATCCTGTGGCATAAAAACGAATTCATTCGCTTCTTTCAAACGGGCGTCGAGATCACTCGAGGGGATCGCTTTCAACATCGGAACCTTGTAGTGGTCGTCGACGGAAAATGTTTTTTTCAATTCCTCCAATCCTTGTTCCATTCTGCTGGCCGCTTCGTGCACACGTTTCTCGCCGACCTCTTTGATGTCGAATTTATAATTTGTCGACATGCTGACCTTTTGGATTTTTGCTTCGGCCCATCGTTTATTCAACTCCTCGTCCGAAACGCGATAGGCCTTAGCTAAAATTGCCAGCTGTTTTTGAGACGGCACACGGGTTCCGTTTTCCAGCTGGCTGATATAGCTCGACGAAAAACCAAGACGATCTGCGAGCTCTTTGATCGTCCATCCGTTCGTTTCCCTTTGTTGTTTTAGAAATAGTCCAAATGACATAAATGGCATATTTTTAGATTTTTAGCTTATCCACTCCTTACGACCATCTTAATATACAATAGCAAAATTGTAAAGAATAAGCAATTATGCTTATCCACACCCCTATGTTTGACGAATTAAGCAAAATTGCTTAATATGACTATAGAGGTCTATTAGCGAATCAATTATGAAAAAAACACCGACAAACGTACGCCTGAGAGATCTTCGGATCAAGAAAGGGCTGACGCAATACCAGCTCGCCCGGATTCTCGGCTTCCGGCACAACACCGCAATCAGCCGATATGAGACCGGCCGGAAGCGGCCGAATTTGGAAACCGCCCAAAGGATTGCCCTCGCGCTTGGATCAAAAGTCGAGGAAGTTTTTTTGCCGTGAGTGTGAGGTAAATAAAAGTGTGAGGTCACTCTTATGAACTACCGCACCACATGTCGAAGCCAACAAAGGACGAGGAAGCTCTCATCGAGCTTACAAAGGGCGCTCTCGCCGATGTTCTCGGCCGTGAGCCAACCAAGCAAGAAGTTTGGAAAGTCCACGCCGGCTTCAAGCGCATGGCATTCATGCTGTTGGAGCACTTAGATCACATCAAAAAATATGAGAACCAAAATCCTGATCAAGAGACTTACCCGGACAATTTGGAAACGGATGACCAAAAAACCACTCACCCGGAGGGAACTCTTGGCGAGGAGGGAGAGCCTCTTGAGTAATTTCAACATTCGAGAACTTGAAAATCCGACTATCCGAAGGGACTTCTGCCGAGCGATGGACAACATCGACCGGGCTCTGCCCAAAGCCCGGGAATGGTAGATAGCCCCTTACTCTCCCCTCAATGGCGCCAGACGTGGAAGGGAGCGATAAGGCGCGATCTCCGGACGAGGTCGACGGGGCACGCCTTTATTTTTCGTGATCATGTCGGATGAAAAAATAAAAGTTAGGGATCTGCGGAATGGCGATTGGTATTGGATCAGCAAAGTCCTACTCGATGAGTACGGCGGCAAGATCAAACCGATTGGCATTGCCGTTTACAACTGCCTGGCTGAACACACCAACCAGGAGGGTTTTTGTTTTCCGTCCCACAAACATATCGCCGACAGGATAGGCGCGAGCATTTCAAGCGTGCAACGAGGCATCCGGCAAATGATAAAGCTTGGGATAATCCGCAAAGGCCGCCGCCGATATTCCAATGTGTACTACCTGTTGAAATTAGACCGGTCAGATAGACCGAACTCAAACAAGACCGGTCAGTCAGACCTGCACATCGGTCATACAGACCGGTCAGATCGGTCCGAGGGAACTACTAACAAGAATAAAGAAAAAGAATTTATTAAAAAGAATTACGGATCGAATGAAAAAACTGGGGATAACTTCAAAGAACTAAAGTCGATGCTCGTTGAAAAGATGTCAATGAATGGCGGCAAGATAAAAATTATTGAAGGTCGAAAACATCTTTGGACACAAAGAGGATGGGTGGCAATGGAGGATACTTAGCTTGAGATTAATCGCCCGGGAGGTGGTCGACCCCGGATAATTAATTTTTATTCATTAATCACTATGATCGAGGGTTTCTGAGCCGGGGCCCGACTGGAAATGGCGAATGAACTGTTCCGTTCGCGCCATTCAAGCTAGGTCCTCTATTGCCAGCCGGAACAGTTAAAATCCTCCCACGTCGGGCTGGCAACAGAGAACCTCTGGAAACAAAAGTATGGGCAAAAACTTATTCCATGTGGGTAATTGTCCCCACTGCACGAAAATAATCTTCAGGGACGGCGTATTTAATGCCGAGACGGAATTCTCGATGCGGTGTCCGCATTGCCAAAAGCTGGTAAAAATAAAAATCGAAAGAAGCGTCGAGATTACCATTTTGCCTCTGGGTGGTGGCAATCAAAACAAAAAACCGGCCGGGCAAGGCACGATGATCATGGACAAAGACCCATGATGTAACGCCAAACAAAACCATCCAAGGCAAAAAGGAGCTCATGTAGCCCCTTTTTGTTGCCCGTATTTGCCACTTGTTTGCCCCAGGGGCGAGCTTTATCCGAGAGTTTGAGACCATTAACCGATTTCCTCGAATTTACACCTTTCACCATTCGTTAGCCCCAAAGCGGTGAAGTGTGCAAAAAACATGTTCCACTCCATACCAGTTGCCATACCAGCATCTTTCCCGTCTACTACTTTCTTTCCGAGGTAAGACTTTTTAATTGAATCGAATTCAATAAGTAGCCAGCTTTTGCCACCATAAGCATTGTGATAATACATAAAGCTTTTATCTTCCTCTTTTTTGAACGATCCGAGATCTGGCTCATAGATGGCACTGCCCATAATGGTTTTCCCATTCTCTGCCTTGTATTGAGCAAATAGGACATTGAAAGGAAAAACATGTAATTCCGGCCGCTCGTCAATCTCTAAACGATGTGGCACAAATCCAAAAAATACTCCCTGCTTCAGACTGTGTTCGAAACTCATATTTTTAATAATTAAAAATAAAAAACTCCTTCCCGAACACAAAGAAAGAGTTACGACTATTATCTTTCCCCGGCCGGGGCTGGAATTGGCACCTTCTCGTTTTTGAGGGTTGCCGGTGGGTCGTCGAGCCAGTGCTCTCGCCACACTCTTGATAACTAATATTCAATTGTACTTTCAGTATGCCAGTTCGAAGCCGGCGAGTCAAATTATTTAGGTTTTGAGAATAATTATTCTTGTGGAAAGCTATACTTCTGCTCGCGTTTTTGGAAGGCTTCTTTTCCACCCTCGAGGATCTCGCAAACATGTTGTCGGATGCCTTTGCGGTAAAGAATTGCCAGTTCTTGCGTTGCGTCGAGCTCGAACGCATTTTCCAGAGCGCCAGATACATATTCAAACCGAAATTTTTTGTTTTCTCTTCCGACCTCTTGTCCGGATTGATTAGCGACAATGGTCTCTTCCGCATCCGCACCAACGACAAGGTTCGGATTATGAGTGACTATAATAATCTGTCTCTGCAATTTTTTCTTTTTCAAAAAATCTACGAGATCGTCGTATACAGATCGATTATCAAGATCGTCCTCGGGCTGATCAAGCAAAATTGGCCACTCCTCGTCACTTAAATTAATCAGCAACTGCAAAAGTACCAAACCTTTTTTACCTGGCGACATTTTGTCCAAGGAGTCGTTCTTGTAGAAAATTCGGAAGTCGAGATAAAAGTAGTTTTCCAATAACTTTGCAACAGCGTCTTTCGGTTGCCGACCCTTGACTGTGTTGATCGTGCCACCGATTAGTCCTTCGAATACCGTTGTGATATTTACCAGATGCTTGGCCGGGTCGTACTTATAGACGAATTCATCGCCCCACTCTGCCTCAACGATGACCCGCTTGAGGTCGTTCTTGTTTATGTATTCTTTAACCACATCAGAATTGAAAGCATCGTCGTTGAAATTAACATGCACCCCGAGGGTGATATCCCCGAATTTACTCTCAAATTTTTTGAACTCATTCCGCAAGCTTTCGTGTTTAGCGACTATCTGTTTGTAGGAATCAATGATGCCATCAGTCTTCTTTTTGTAGGAGGCTTTTTTAGTCTTGAGATTATTTCTTTTAATGGCAATCTCGTTCAGTTTTTGCTGTTCCTTTTTAATGGCATCGGTTTTTTCTTGAAGTTCCGATTGCAGTTGAACCTTAGCAAGCAACGGTGCCAGTTCGGCTTTGATTTTGACCAACTCCGCATTGTGAATCTTAATCTTAGAATCGATAGCGGTTATCAAATTTGCGGCGGCGGATTTTAAGCTTGGCGAGAATGAATCAATTACTTTAAGCTCGACTTTAAATTTAGCTTTGATTTCGACATCGTTTAGATATGCTTCGTACTCATCCGCTGTAGTCCGTAGTCCATCGACTTGGGAATCCAGACTCGCATTAAGATTTTTGACGGTCTTTTTATCCTCTTCCAGATTAGAGACCTGGGTATTGATATCTTTTTCTCTGGTGACAAGACCTTCGTACTGTTTAATCTGCTCGTCTGACAATCCTGACTTCGCCTTAATAGTGTCAGCCTGTTTTTGGAGGGTTTTGATATAGCTCTCTATACCTTTTTCGTCGCCGGTTTGTTTTAGTTCTTCTTCGGTTTTCTTAATGTCCTCACTATCAGAAAATAATTCTCCGATTTCTGTCGGAATAGATTTTGCCTTCGTTTTTATTTCTCGGATAGTTTCTTGATATTTTTCATCTATAACCGAGTCTTGTAGGATCACGCTCAAAACGAACTCATTAAGAGCCTCACGGCTTTTAATGTTGGCTTCCGAAAGTGTATTGAGATACTTCTGTGGAATGTAAAGAATTTTACGTTCCTTGGATTCGTCTTCAGCGGCACCCTCGGGCACCCTCAATAAAGTGTGCTGGCCATCTTTCCATGTCACCTCAAAATTAAAATCGACAGAAGCATCGAAATCGTATTTTACCGGTACTCCACTATCCGTCGTCCGATTTTTAACTTCTTGGCGGTCAATCGTCTTAGCCATGTAATAAAGCAGGAGGGACTTGCCGGTTGATTTGCCACCAATAATCGTGGTCAGGTTTTGATTGATCTCAATGGGCTCACTGCTAAACTTCACATCGCCGGTATTATCGAGAAAACGGACTTTGTCTATAACAAAATAAGATTTTTTCTCTTCCGGTTTTTGGGGTCCGACGAATATGCGCCAATCCGGTTCGTAAATTATTTGTTTTAATCCTTCGAACATCGGGTCGGCTTTGATCCATAGGAAATTATTGTCTTGATCACACCGACCGAAATCCCGTAGCGATCTGGCATCCGAACTGATGTGCGAGCAAAATTTTGATGTTAATGCCTCATTCGTCTTGATATAGTCAGAGACAACAACGGACGATTGCTTGTGTTGCGACTGCAAAAGATTCACTTTCTGATGATTGAAAATATCTGCAAGATGAGTCCTGTCTGTGTCCGTCCTTTCTTGAAACAGTCCGTTACTGCTATTACAGTGAGGATAAATGACGATGCCGCTATTCTTTTTTACTTCGTCTAAGATATCCTTGATGTCCGCGGTTGTCGTAGTAAGCACTCCGTCACTGTTGGTACGGTTGTTTATTTTGAACTTTATTAAAAAGGCGTGGATACCAGCCGAAAAAGTTTCTTTTTGATAGAGCTTATCCGGAAAAAATAAAAGCATATGGATGCCCTGACAATTGATCTCAACTCCAGGAATTACCTTACACCGAGACTGTTTTGCGTACTCAATAAAAGCATCCAACAAACAGTCATCGAAATAATTGTGATCTGTAATGCCAATACATTCCAGTTCCGGGTTGAACACATCCAAAAAGGCAAAATAGTTTCTAACATAATTAACACATCTGTCATTCTTAGCAATACTGGTGTCATTAAAATAAGCCTTTGAGTCATACAATAAAGCATTCTCTTCGCCGCCGACTTTTGCGATGTATTGTTGCCAGCCAGTTGGATTAGCCAATTTTATTTCCTCGTAGTACTGGCTGAGAGGTATGTAATCGTCATCTAAAATGGTCTGCGTTTGCAGGTCCCACTTTCGCCATATTGATCCTTTTGGATAAGGGAAGTAACTGTTCATAAAATTATTTAAGTTTCAATTTCTTTGCCTTGAAACCTTCGACAATGGTCTTCATACACTTATTGAAAACACGCATAGCCTCCCCTTTGAGAGGAGTGTCCTGTATGCTCAAAAGTGCTTTCCGGACTGACTGATCGAGCCCATCAATATCATCCATAGTTTTAATTTCAACGTTGGGCTCGTTTCGCAAAAGAAACCACTCTTTGTCTGTGGTCTTACTATGATCAAGCGCCTCTAAATCCTTGTGTGTCATCTTGGGAAAAAGATAGTAAAATTTCTTATCGTAAAAATAATATTTTGTTAGAAACATCTCACCCACGGCAATGTGTCCGGCACGTTGCGACCCGTCTGTAAAATTCCTTCTCATCCGGCCAGCGTATTTAATAACATAGCCATTTTGAATGATTGTGGATCGTTGCTCTGCGAACTTCTTCCAATCCCCACCATAGGCGGCGTTGAATTTGGTTATGAAAAGCTCGTGCATTTTCTCAAGATATGCATCAACATAAGTAGAAAAAGCGACAGGATCGTGGTAACGTTCCAACAAATCCTTAACGACTGATAGATCGTCCGTCACTAAATATTTTCCTTTCTCAACCTTAGATGCAAAATAGGCCATACCGAAAAGGTCTGGCTGGATTTTCTGCGTGCCTTTTTTCAAATAATAAACACCGATGATGCCGTTCTTTACTCCACCGAGCGCATGATGGAATCTTTGATAAAGAGCATTGCCGGCCGAGTTCCTGCTTAAAGCGTCAGTGCCTTCAAGCGCGATCACCGGCTTTTTGTTTATTTCTTTGCCATTCAATCCATCCACCCACTTCTCATCCACATACCAAGCGGCGTCACACGAGCCGTAGGAAACACCCTCAAACCCAAAGGTAAGACCGCCTTCCGAAAAAGGCTTCTGATCTTCGTTACTGCTTTGCGGAAAGATGCGAAGCTTGATCCCTTTGGTCTCGTATCCAAGAGTATCGATGATTTCTCGTTTTATAATTTCGTCGCTTGAGTATGCCATATTATAGGGATTTAATTTTTTCTAATATATCCTCCGTCTTTAACCCGAGGACGAAACTGACGAGGTCCGACTCTTTGTTGATCTCTTCGCCTTTAATGTCGAGATGGAACTGCTTGAGCTCGTCGTTGGTAAAATTTGAAATCAGGTAAAACTTTATATAGTTTCCGAGCCAGGCGGTATACTCCTCACGGGACAGTGGGTTCTTGGGGGTGTATTTTGCTTCGGGGAGTGTGATTTTAATCTTGTTGTCCGCATCGAGCGTGATCAAACCAAAATAATCTTTTGATGGCTTGGTCTTGGCCGGGCAGATTTCAAATCCCTGATCAAACAATCCCGTATTGAGATATTTCTCTAATTGCTTGGTCATGACTACGGTCCCGGTCTTTGCCTCGCCCACGATGAAGTCGTGCGTGACATTACTATGATCAGTTTTTACTTGCCCTTTGAAATTCCTGATAAGAGCCAGTTCAATCATGTGGAAACCCTCGCTCGGCAAGTATCCGTAGCCGCTTATTTTGGCGATGATTTCGCCGAGGCCGTAACCGGCAAAGTCCGGCGATCCGATTGCGTGTGCCAGCGGTATCTGATTCTCAACAATAAAGCCAAGATGCCTGAAATATTCGCCAGCCAAGTATTCCATGAACGGTTCCATCCCATTGCCTTGTTTGCTGGTCTCAATTCTTTGAATGATGTAATTTTCCCGATTCTTGAGAGTGTCGAATTTCGCCCTAAGCATCTCGTTCAGTTTTTCTTCCGACTCGAATTCCATCGGGACAATGAACTTGTCTCCCTCAAACAAATACTGCTTCGCCCGGGACAGAATGTATGGGGTATTTTTCAAAACGCCGTTATCAAAAATTCCGGAAACGAATTTGTAGTTGAATGCATTATAAAACAGTTTCATCAATCCCTTAGGAGTAAAAGGATAGATCGGATTTTCAAGATATCCGGCACCTGTGACACTGCTATAAATAAAAGCTTCTTTGGCTGGCATTTTGACAGCCTTGCCCAATTCAGTCTCTACAATTTCAAAACTGAAGTTGGCTTTAAATATTTCGAAAAAATTTTCTTTGTATATTTCCATAAAATTATATATGTTGAAGTTTAAATAATGCTGGCTGAACGGACTCTCTCGGTTGCTTTTTCTTGACCTGCGGAATGTTGTGAAAAAGATTCGTGATGTGCTCAATTCCAAGTTTTTCATGATCGGCAATTTTAGCGCCATCAAAAATTTTGCTTATAACGACACCCACGAACAGATCATACGCCTTATTCAGATTAAAAAGTTTGCCGTTGTTTTTGCCAAGGCATTTGACTATCTCATCCGCAATTTCGTCCGGATAGATCGTCTTTTTATTTGTCGCCTTTGCTTTCTTTTGAGAATTTATAAAGGTCACGTAAAAATCAGACTTTGGGGAAAACTTAGCCCAGTTTTTGTTATAAGGACTGCCAAAAGTATCGTAGGAGGAGATGTCCACCAACTCCATCCCGTGATCCCTTATTAGTTCGGCAAGGCTGATCCAGATTTTCAAATCCTTATTGTGGAAAGCCAGCGTGAAGTAGGCGTCTTTTTTTAGAACCCTCCTCGCTTCACCGATAAAGGCGGCGAGCTGATTGTAATACTCATTAACTCCTTTGTTTTGAACCGGATTTATAATGACCTCGTTCTCGACCTCAAACTCTTTCTCCAGCCAACAATTCCAGATATATGAAAGCTCTGAGTATTGGATCGTGTCACCGTAGGGAGGATCGGTTATTAAATAGTCCACGCTCGAGGGCTTTATCTCAGACATCTTCAGTGATGATTTATTGTAGATTTTGGATACCGGCTTAGAGACCTCGTTTTGCAAGGCCTTCTCTGCGATGACATGCTTTGCCATTTTTACGTTCTCAACACGATCGACAAATCTCCACCAAACATTCTCTTCGATAAAGTCGTCCGGAATCCAAAAGTTATTGACACCAAGAGGGCGAACATTTTCCGCTTTCAATTTGCTCACATGCAATAAGGTGTTGGTGAAAGCGAGCATGAACAAATCCTTGTTCTTTAGAGGTAGTTCGTTGATGGCCGTATGAAGCAAAGCCAAAGCAAGGATGTTCCTATTGGTGAACATGTCCGACACTCGCTTCACGCCTTTATAAGAAAAACGATCCTTGTAGAATTTTTCCGGAAAGTCTTTGTCGGGATACTTGAGGTTCTTCGGAAACCTTACGGTCGGCTCTAGCTCGTTTTTAGCGAGACTAACTTTTTGCTTGTTCCGGAAATTACTATCGGCGATCACGGCGTTGTAGTCCTTGCTGTTTTTCTTACCAAGAATGGTATAGAGAATATATTTGTCTTTGGTCGCATAGAGAGGCATTATTTTTTCTCGAACAGCCTTCTCAATCGCCGAAAAATCATCCTCGAAAGAAGCTTTATCATAACTGACCTGCAAGGAGTTTTTTGCGAGAAAAACGGCGAAAGGATTCAGATCGTAACCGATGAAGTTTCTGTTGGCTAAAACTGACTGCAATCCAATAATTCCACTACCGCAAAACGGGTCCAAAACGACATGATCCCTTTTGGAATATTTCTCGATGTATTGGTCGATAACAAACCAAGGTTTTCGTGACCAATATTTGTGAAGTTTCGCCACGCGCGAATACTGCCGATCGTGTTTGATATCGTTTACATCGACAAGGTTCTTTACGATTTGCGAAATGGTTAAAGACATGTTATTTCTTTTGAAAAACTAAACAGTAATGGTGCAGGATATTGCTTGCCCACGCCGAAGGGTATCCGTAAGGAGCAAGGCCGACTTTGTCCTGTATCCATAGTTTCTCATCTTTGAGCGTGTACTTCTTTGAGAGAAGCCGGGCCAAGTCCCACGCCAATGGATACATTTTACCTTCCTTCTTAAGGTTCTTCACGATCACGACCAAGTACCCTCCATCTTTGAGTAGATCAAAAATATCAAAATATATGTTCGCTAATTTTTCTAAAAACAAATCATAGTTATCGATATTGCCTAGGTCTTCCTCTGCTTCGGAGTAGTTAACATCGAGGCCGTCTTTAGTTCTGTCTTTTTTGAAATCTTTAGTGCTTCTGTTCAACATGTCCCAGTACGGAGGTGATGATATTGAAAAAGCAATCTTTGGCAGATTTAGTTTTTTAATATCGGCCGCATTTTTGTTGAAAATACTTTTTTTGAATTCCGGAGTGCGCTTGAGCGACAGATCGTAGTATTTTTTATTAAGTTCTATGCCGTAGCCAACCCTACCTGTCCGCTTGCAGGCAACCATAGTGCTTCCGATACCACAAAAGGGGTCGAGTACATTCTCTCCTTTTTTGGTAAAAAATTTCACAAACTCCTCGATCATCGTTGGAGAGAACGTTGCAGGATGATCTTGCGTGTTGGGAGATATTTCTCTTTCTTCTTTTAAGTCCTTCTGTAGAGCATTAAAAATAAACCAACTGCAACTGAATTTTACCCACTCTTTTCCCGTCATGTCGTTGAGTGGGTTCGATAGATCGTAGGCGCCGTCTTCCGGATCAATCAAAATGGCGTTGGCTTTTTCAACATCGCCACCTGGGTTATACAAAGCAACCTCTGACCATCTTGCTAACAAGTGGTCGGGTATTAATTCCTTTTTGGTTTTCAAGATTTGATCAAGCTTCTTTTTTGCCTGCTTGTTCTTTTCCTGATCCAAAACCGGAACTACTTGTTTTTTGTCTTTGTAGTAAAAGTAATTTCTCATAACAATTTAATGATTCTCTAAAATTCTTACATACCTTGTAGCCCGACCACGCCCGACACGCTTGACCTTGCCCAGCTCAACCAAACTATTAAGTGCTTGGCGAACTGTGCCGAGTGCGATATTCGTTGCCTTGACGATTTCGCCCGGGGCCGCTTCGTCAACACTTGAAATATACTTCCACACCTCGTATTGCTTGGGAGAAAGCATATCTTCAACTTTTTCCTCTTCGAGATATGCGAGAGCTTTTGTGGCTTGCTCTTTAATAACTGAAAGGAAAAAGTTAAGCCACGGGGAGATCGTGTCGTGATCGGTCTTGAAAGTCTCCTGCGATTTGCGAAGCGCGATGTAGTATTCATCCTTGCGACGTTCAACAATCTGTTCGTGCGAGACATACTGCACAAACTGATAGCCGGAGCGCAAAAGTAAAAGATTTGTAAGGACGCGCGAAAGACGCCCGTTGCCATCTTCAAACGGGTGGATTTTCAAAAATTCAACAATAAAATTGGCGATGATAAGAAGCTGGTGAAAACGATTTTTTTCAAGCGCATCAGCTGTCCAATCAACAAGCTCCTGCATTTCCTTGGGGGTGAGATATGCTTTTGTCGTCTCAAACATGATCCGCGCCACATTACCATCCGGTCCGAGAACGCCGACAGTGTTCTCTTTCTTTTTGTAACCGCCGCGATGTGTATCGTCCTTGTGGGAGTATTTAAGAAGCTGATTGTGAAGCGATGTGATGACACTCTCTCGAAGCGGTAAGGTCTGGAAGCTGTCAAAAACATTCTGAAGCGTTTCGAGATAACCCTGCACTTCCTGAGAATCACGATCCGCAAACTTAGAGACCGCAAGACCGCGCATAACCTTCTCAACTTCTTCATCGTTTAGTTTTCCGCCCTCGATACGATTGGATGCACCGGCAGAGGTGATGAGCGTCGACTTGCGGAGATTGGTAATCGCCTGGGGAGTCATTCGCAAACCCGATTTGAACTCGCCGCGAATACCATCAATCTCAGCCAAAAGAGCCACGATATGCGGATCGGGATTTTTTATTCGATGATCAAATTTTTTGGTAATGTCGTCCATAAATTTGGTTAAATATTAACGCTATACTGCATATAGTGGATTATAACCGATTACAGCGGATAATACAAGTCGTCCTGCATTGTGGGCAACTTAAGCCCGGTAATTAAGCAATCCTGCAAATAAAGCCATTTTTCTGGTAAGATAGCTAAACAACTGAATAAAGACCTAAACCCGGTCCCGGGCATGGTCGCAAAGCCATCCAAGCCATCCTCGCAAGGGATTTTTCTGTGCTTTCGCGCAGAAAGATGGTTTTGCGAGGATTTTATTTTTACTCGTGAATCCAATACCAGTACTGGTTTTTAAGGTCTTGGCTCAGTTGGTAGGTGTGAGCATGAGAAAGCGCACCCAAGTACGACTGAAGCGATTGGGACAAGGAATGCTCGTCGATCTCGCCCCGGCGAAATTGTGCCACCCGGTATTTAAGCTTGCGGAATATCCGATGTTTCGTTTTGCTTCGAAGCAACCGGTAGTGCGGCAGAATCACATATCCCAAGAAGTCAATTCCTTGGCCGGCATCGAGGATGGCACATTTTTTGGGGTGCAAAGAGAGCTTCAACTTGTTCCCGATAAATTTCTGGAACGGATTAAGAAGGCCTTCCAGATATTTTTCGTCGGTGGAAATAATTACAAAGTCGTCGGTGTAGCGCGCGTAATGTTTGACCTTCAGATCGTGCTTAACGAATTGGTCGAATTCGTTCATGTAGACGTTGGCAAACAATTGCGAAGTAAGATTGCCGATCGGCAAACCGTGACGATCAAAGAGCGTCGTCTGGCCGGCCGAAAAGCTTCTGACAATCTGCTCCATAAGCCACATGGTGTCCGGATCAATTATCCGCTTTTTGAGAATTGCCAAAAGAATTTCGTGATCAATCGAATCAAAAAACTTCCGCACGTCGCACTTAAGCGCAAAGCACGGCCTCGTATAATTCCGGCTCTCCCTCCGGATCATACTCTCGGCGGCCAGCACGCCTTTGTGCGTACCTTTGCCCACGCGGCATGAAAACGAATTGGCAATAAAGGTCTTCTCAAAAATAGGATTCAGGATTCGGAAAACCGCATGGTGCAAAACCCGATCACGCACCATGGCCTTGTGAATGTGGCGCACTTTCGGATCGCGAATGTAGAAACCCGTATACGGTCCGTGGGCGTAGCGTTTGGCGGTCAAATCCCGATGCAAAGAAAAGAGATTTTGCTCAAGCGAAAACTCGAAAGCCTGAACATCGGCCTTCTTGCCCTTGTCGCTTCGAAATTCTTCCCACGCCGTAACGATGTTTTCGAGCGACGTGATCTGATTGAATAATTCCTTATAAATCTTCATAACTATGAATGACTTCGATATCCCGATCTTCAAAAAAGCGTACGACCTGTTCAAACTCTTTCATGAGTACAGAAAAGTCGTGCCTAAACAAGATCGGTTCACAATCTTTGAGCGATGCGAACAATTAATTCTCGACGTGATTGAAAGCATCCTCCAAGCCAGCGGCGAACAGAAACAAGTGAAAGTGCCGACACTGGAACGATGCAGTCTCAAACTTAATATGCTTCGAGTCTTTATTCGTCTCATGAAAGACGTTAAAGCCATCGATGCGAAAAAGTACGTCGCATTGGAAAGCATAGTGGATGAGATCGGCCGAATGCTCGGCGGCTGGATTCGATCCACCAAGTCCTGCTAATAGAAAGGGTATCCGTTTTGCGGATACCCTTTCTTGCTGTGGAGAGACTTCGAGAGGAAGGCCGAAGCGGAACCATAGTTCTCGTTGGCGTTGTCGAACCAGTTGGCGTTGAACTTGACCTTGCCGTCGTTGAAGTTGAAGATCGGCGCGAGCGAGAAGCCGCCATCGGCGTCCGGATTATTGCCCCCATCCATCTATGTCACCAAGCCTTGAACTTTACTTCCCGTTGGAAACGGAACTATATGCTCTTAGCCCTGAACTTAATTTGACAGCATCCGCCTTGCGGCGAAACCTGCACCAGACGAGGACAAGCAGTATCTCCTCAACACAACACGCTCGTGGAAACCGTAGTCTCCATGACTCTGGTTGTTTTCTCGTTGAAATGAGAGAGTTCGGCGCCAGCAATCCTTAGACGGCTGTACATTAGCCTATACTCAAGTGTATTATACCTCAAAGAAGGGCGATCCCCAAATACTTGACATAATGGCATATATTTGCTATACTTAAACATCGTAATAGTTCCTTGAAATTAGGCTTATTTATGAGGTAGCGCATTGGGCGTAAGGCAATTTTATGCCTATTGCGCTACCTCATGCAGAGGAAGCCGTTAGCCAGAGCGACTCTGGCAAATCCAAAGAAAGAAGGAGGATGACAATGGAAACATTGATCACCACCGTCACAGACGGACAGAAGAAGCAGGTCAAGCGGTTCGCGGAAGATGCCGTGGATCGCGCAATTGCCGAGGGTCTCCTCGACAAGGACGGCATCCAGAAGCTCATTGAGAACGGCGACGAGTTCCAAGCTCATATCATCGCCGGCATCAAGGATCTCTCGGTGTCCAACCAGTTCGCCGACGAGGAAGTCGAGTCGAGCTACGCGTATCCCAAGGGCTACAAGGTCAAGGGGATCACGGAGCAGACCAACATCCTGCGTCAGCTCTTCCCGGGCATCGGTTTTGCCGATGAGAAGCTGGCCGAATAGCCGCTTCCCCCGAACGCCGAAGGGTGGTTCGCCATCCCGAAGTGGCAGACGCTCGCACCGACCTATGGTGAGGCCGTCGAGAAGGTGATCGCGATGATCGCGTCGAAGCGAAAGTTCTACAACTACCGTGACGGCCAGCTCGGAGCGGAGTACCTGCGACAGCATGCCAAGACGGTGAAGATGTTCCAGAAGCTCGGCGACGAGCAGAAGGATCACGACATCCTCGTCGTTCCGTGTCAGTTCGGTCTCCGTCACAAGGGCCGTTCGGTTCGTCGGGCTCGCGAGGTCTTCATGGCCAACGAGTTCGGTCTCGGTGCCTTCGCTGTCGGCATCATGTTGCTGACCCACCCCGAACGCGACGTTCAGTGGGAACAGCTCCACGTCGACTGCGCTGGTGACGAGTTCTCTCCGGACGCCGATGGCGGCTTCTCGCTCGCGCCGCTCTTCTACTTCAACGACGGCGAGGTCGAGTTCCACGCCTACTGGTTCGGCTACGCCGGCGGGCACTATGGTTCCGCTTCGGCCTTCCTCTCGCAGTAATCGACCCTTGAGGTTTTGTCCTTCGACAGAGCTCAGGACAACCCTGAGCGAAGCCGAAGGGTTGAATTCTTGGATCTTTTGACTCCTTGTTAATTGATCCTTGAATTCCGCCGCAGGCGGTCGAAAAAAATTGGGGCTATTCACAACATACCGTGAATAGCCCTTTTCTTTTTTATATATGTCTCTTTTTACATATGTTCAAAACTTAAGTTTTTTGATAAAATTATAGTTACTTTATAAAAATAATCTCTTGTTCCGCGTCTTAATAATATGAAAAAAATATCCAAACTCATTGTTTTCGTAATTACAGCGTTTTTTGCGCTTTTACCGGTTTTAAGTATGGCTGCTACAAAAAACCTGTTTTATTACACAGGGTGGATCCCTTTTTGGAAGCAACAGACCGGAGCGCATGATTTGTCGTTAAATTTGGATAAGCTTAAAGAACTTAGCCCGTTTTCGTATGAAGTAAAATCGAACGGAATGCTAGTGGATAAAATGAAAATCAACGAGGGTTTTTGGCCGGGCTGGCTCTCAGCAGTACGTGATTTGAATGTAAAAATTATTCCGACAATCGCTTGGTTTGACGGAGAGGGAATTGACGCGCTTCTTTCAAACAAGAAAAAGAGGATTGCCCACGAAAACGCGATAACGAAACTGGTAAAAGATCAGAAATACGACGGCATAGATATTGATTACGAAGCAAAGCTGGCGGAAACCAATCCGTATTTTTCGCTTTTTATAGAAGGCCTCGCCATACGACTCCATCCCTTAAAAAAAATTCTTTCCTGCACCATTGAATCGCGAATGCCGATTTCTTCGCGTTATTCGCAGACAAACAGCCCCGATGATTATAAATACGCCAACGATTACAAAGTTTTAAATAAGTTCTGCGATGAAATTAGAATTATGGCGTATGACCAGGGGTTGATAGATATAGAATTAGATGTAGAGAGGGGCAATGGAAAATTATACGCGCCCGTGGCCGACGTCGATTGGGTAAAAAAGATTTTAGTGGAAGCCGCCAAGACCATAAGTCCGAAAAAAACAATGCTCGGCATTCCCACTTACGGCTATGAATACCAGGTCAAATGGGACAACGGCGTATTGATTTACGAGCGTTTAAGAAGCCATACATACGACCAGGCGATAGAGCGCGCTCAAACAATGGGAGCGGCGCCTAAACGAAACAGCGCCGGCGAACTAAGTTTTACTTACACAACCAGCACATGGGTAGGAGGAGTTTCCCAATCTTTGAATTTTATTGTTGCTTCCAATCAGCAACCGGCGGAACTGGCATCCTTGGGGAACGGTTCGGTTTTGCGATATGTTTCTTTCAGCGATGTTGTCGCTATCAAACAAAAAATCGATTTAGCCAAAAAGATGGGGCTTCGGGGAGCGGTATTTTTCAAATTTGACGGCGAGACAGACCCGCTTCTTTGGCAAGCGCTTAAATAACCCTAAATAATTATTGAAATAATTTTCTCGGCAATATTTACTCTAGTAATTCGACGATCGTTGGATTACTAGGTAAGAGAGGCGCTGATAAAAAACGCATGTCGCTGGAGTTTCAGCGGCTTTTAAGTTAGATTTACAAAATGAGTTTAAAAAATATCAGGAATTTTTGTATCCTCGCGCATATTGACCACGGCAAATCCACCTTGGCGGACCGGTTTTTAGAAATAACCGGCACTGTTGAGGCGCGGCAAATGAAAGCTCAATTTTTAGATTCTTTGGAATTAGAAAGGGAAAGGGGAATAACGATAAAAATGGCGCCGGTTAGAATGGGCTATGTTTTTAACAACGAAAATTATTTATTAAACTTAATTGACACCCCCGGCCATCCGGACTTTGCTTACGAAGTTTCGCGCGCCTTTAAGGCGGTAGAAGGCGGAATTTTATTGGTTGACGCCACTCAAGGCATCCAAGCTCAAACATTGGCTCATTTCGAAGTTGCAAAAAAAGAAGGGTTAAAAATAATCGGCGCGGTAAATAAAATAGATCTTAATCCCGTTCAACTTAATTTAGTAGTAGAAGAAACCGCCGAGCTTATCGGTTGCAATCCTGAAGAAATTTATAAAGTTTCCGGAAAAACCGGCCAAGGCGTGGAAGAACTTTTACGAGCTGTAATTGAAAAAATTCCTTCCCCAAAAGAAACGGAGGGAAAATTCAATTCAGCGTTAATTTTCGATTCCTTATATGATGATCACAAAGGCGTTATTGCCAACGTCAGAGTTTTTAACGGAGAATTTTTCGGAGGCATGGACACGCGTCTTATCGCCACAAACCAAAAAATTAAAATAAAGGAGGTCGGTTATTTTTGTCCGGCGCTGAAAACCGCCGTTAAATTAACTGTCGGGGAAATCGGTTATATTGCAACCGGCATAAAAGACCCGGGCAAGCTTCAAATCGGCGACACGATAGGCGACAAAGCCTTTTCCGGATACGAAGAGCCGCGGCCGAGAGTTTTCGTTTCTTTTTTTCCTGAAGACGGCAATAAATATGAGGAGCTTAAAAAATCATTTCAAAAATTAAGATTAAACGACCCGGCCATAAAGCTTGAGCCCGATTCCAATGAAGTTTTAGGCAGAGGATTTAAAGCCGGATTTTTGGGCAAGCTTCATTTTGAAATAACCAGCCAGCGTTTGGAAAAAGAATTCAACGTTGAAACGGTAAACAGCTTCCCGTCCGTTTCGTATAAAGTAAAAACGCCTCAAAGCGATTTTATGATAATCGATAGCCCCAAAGATTTGCCAGATGCGTATTTAGAAATTTGGGAGCCGATGATTGATATTGAAATTTTAATAGCGCCGGCGCATTTAGGAGGCGTGTTAAAACTTGCAGAACCTTTCCGCATGCAAAACGTGCAGACAAAAACGCTGGGCGAAAGAATTTTAGTCAGTTCCAAAATGCCCTTAATGGAGTTGATATCGGATTTTGACGACCAGCTTAAATCGGTTTCCCACGGTTTTGCTTCTTTTAGTTATTCAATGGCCGACTACCAAAAAGGAGATTTGGTGAAAATCGATGTTTTAGTGGCGAAAAATCCGGTTGTTGGGCTTGCAAGAATTTTTCCCAAATCAAACTCCGAATACGAGGCCCGCAAAATGGCAAAAAAGCTTAAAGAATTTTTACCTCGACAGCAGTTTGAGCAGGCGATTCAAATAGTTATAGGTACCCGCGTTATCGCCAGGGAAACGATACCAGCGTTAAGAAAAGATGTTACGGGCTATCTTTACGGCGGAGACAGGACCAGGAAGATGAAATTATGGAAAAAACAAAAAGCAGGCAAGAAAAAATTATTAAATATGGCTAAAGTCGGCATTTCCGCCGAAGTATTTAAAGAATTATTAAAAAAAGAGTAGAATATTATCAATGACCCGTACTATTATTTTAATAATACTTATAATTTTAATAGCCGTTTCCTGGGTTGAATTATTTTTTTTGTTTAAAGACGAAAACAAGTTAAAAGCCGATCTTTTAGAAATTACCCAAAAAGTCCAAGTTTTAAGGGAAGAAAACCAGAGTTTAAAAGCGCAAATTGATTATTATTCCGACCCGGCCAATTTGGAAAAAGAGTTAAAATCCAGATACAATTACCGCCGAAGCGATGAGAAAATGATGATTATAGTTCCTTGATATGAGTAACGGCAAAACAATCATTTCTATTTTAATAATTTTAGCGGCAATTGGCCTTGCGCTCGTGTTGCAAGGGTATTATCCGATTGCGTTTGTGAATTGGCGGCCAATTTTTGCCAAATCATTGGATACGAACTACGCCGTCGCGCTAAATTTTTATAAAAGCCAGTTAAATAATAATGAAATTTTTAATTCATCCGTCGCCCAAGAAGAAATCAAAAGAGCGGTTCTAACAAGCTTGATAGAGGGTAAGATTATTGACAGTGAAATAATCAAGAAAATCGGCAAACGCGAATTTGAAAAAAGGATAGCCGAAAAATTAAGTAAAATTGATTTTGATTTGAGTTCCGATAAAACAAAAGAAGGCATAAAATTAATTTACGGCCTATCGGCAGAACAATTAAAGGAAATAGTATTAACGGAACAGGTGAAGAGGGAAATTGCGATGGAATTATTCGGTTCTCCGGATAAAGGCCTCAACGATTGGCTGGGAGAGAAATTTAAATCTTCAAATATAAAAATTTTGATTCCGGTCAGAGTTAATGATTAAGAGGGGTGTTGATAACTTTGTTGTCGCGGAATAAAAAAAGGCATATAATTGAATTAATGAAAAAAGCAATTTTTATTTTAACGGGTTTTGTTTTTATTTTAACTTTAATTTCTCCAGCGGCTTTTGCGCAGAGCCCCACTTCTTCGGCAACTTCAACCGCGACCTCGACCGCGACCTCGTCTAAGTTGTCTAAACTCGAACAGCGCAATAGGAATATCAGGAATTTTTCCGTGCAAATGCAAGAGCGGCTAAATGTCATTGTCGGCAATCTTGAAAGAACGGCTTTGCGTATAGAAACTCAAATTAATAACTTATCCAGTTCGACCGCGACAAGCGCGGATCTTTCCGCGGCCAAAACAAAAATTGCTGATGCAAAAAAGAAAATAGATGAATTAAAAACAGGCATTGCTAGTTTAAGTCAGAAAACCGAGGAAATAATTGCCTCAAAAACACCCAAAACCGCTTTTTCTACGGTCAGGGAAAAATTAGTCAAAACGTTTATCGCTAAGATAAAGGTAATTCATAAAGATCTTTTGGATGCGGTAAAGTTGGCAAAAAAAGAAATTGTAAAATTAAATAAACAAGAAAATTCCACCTCAACCGCAACTTCCACCGCGTCTACAACTACCACCTCGACAAACCAATAATTTTTTAAAACTATAAAATATGGACCAATTGAATACCCAGCCAAATCAAAATAATCCTATTGATCACGAGTCTTTCAGTTTGCCGAATCAGCCGAAAAAATCAGGTTGGAAAACCCTGCTGATTATTGTCGGAGTTGTATTGATTGTCGCGTTGTTTTTTGCAGGAGGAATGTATTTGCGTTCATATTTTTCGCCAAAGCCGGCTCAAACTCCGGTTGCTCAAGTTCCGGCTGGTTTTACTTTTCCGACTGCAAATCCGCCCGTGGCTCCAGCCGACAGTATTTCTTCAATAGAAAATGATCTAAATGCGATTGATTTACGGGCTTTTGAGGCTCAAATAAATTCTGATTTGAGCAATATAAGTAAATCGCTATAATAACCTACAACCAACAACTAACGACCAACAACTAAATCCTCCGAATACTCGGGGGATTTTTGTTTTATTTATAGTGAATAACTTGTGGATAAATTAGGGGTTGGAATTTTAAAAACCCGTATAAATAAAGGGTTTTTTAAAAATAAATTTTGGAAATCAGTCATTTAGTAATATTTGACCTTGGTGGCGTAGTGGCTTAGAATAAAATAAAAGTGGTGAATTGTGGATAACTGTGGGGATAAGTATATAAAGTGGTGGATAAAGAAGTTCGTTAAAAATTCTTTTACGCTCGTAGCGCTTCGCCGAATTAAAATTTTACTTCGCTTATTACGCTAAAATTTCGCCCTGCTTCCCTTCGTCGCGGGCTCCCGAAATTTTAGCTATTCGCTCAGAAATTTTATATTCTGCTTCGTGATACTCGTTTTAAAAGAATTTTTAGTTTTATGTCGGTAGTCGGTAGTAGGGAATAGATTATCATGGCGGGGTAGAAATTTATAGAAGTCTGTTACAGCCCCGAATATTCGGGGCCGAGGACGGAAATTAATTTTTTATTATGTTCATCGGCGAATTTACACATACTTTAGACACAAAAGGAAGAGTAGCGGTTCCGGTAAAATTTCGCGGCAAGCTTGGAACGAACGCGATAGTTACAAGGGGATTAGACCGCTGTCTTTTTGTTTTTACCAGCCAGGAATGGGAGTCGCTGGCGCAAAAATTAATCGCATTGCCTTTGGCGCAAGCGAATTCGCGCGCGTTTGTCCGGTTGATGCTTGCCGGCGCCATGGATGTTGAAGTTGATAAACAAGGAAGAGTTTTGATTCCCGATTATTTAAGAGAATACGCCGGACTTGGGAAGGAAGTCGTTGTTGCCGGTTTATATAACCGCATAGAAATTTGGGACAGTCAAGTATGGAAAGGATATAAAGAAAAGACTGAAAGCGAATCGGATGAAATAGCGGAAAAACTTGGTGAATTGGGAATCTAGTTAATTGGTGCCTAGTTGGTTAGCTAATTCACAAATCCACTAATTAACTAAAATGCATATTCCAGTTCTTTTAAAAGAAGCAGTTGAAGCGTTGGATCCGAAGCCCGAAGAAATTTTTATCGATGCCACATTCGGAGACGGAGGCCATGCAACGGAAATTTTAAAAAAAATTCTGCCCGGCGGAAAATTATTGGCAATAGACTGGGATAAAGACACGGTAGAGAGAGTAAAAAAATCCGGAAGTTTTCAAAAATCTGAAATAACGATAGTAAATGAAAATTATGCTCATCTGCCTGAAATTGTAAAAAAATTGAAATTTCCAAAAGCCGACGGGTTGATAGTTGATCTGGGATTTTCCACCGGGCAGCTGGAATCGGGAAGAGGATTCAGTTTTTTTAAAAATGAACCGCTTGATATGAGATTTTCAGAAGATAGCGAATTGACGGCGGCGGAAGTCGTAAATAGTTTTAGCGAAAAGGATTTGGCGGATATCTTTTTCCAATACGGAGAAGAGAGATTTTCGAGGCGGATAGCCAAAGAAATTTTGAGAGAAAGGAAAAAGAAAAAAATATTGACTACGCAGGAACTGGCGGAAATTATAAAACTGGCGGCGCCAAGAAATTATGAAAGAAAAAGAATCCATCCGGCAACCAGAGTTTTCCAAGCGCTTCGGATTTACGTCAATTCCGAACTGGAAAACTTGAAAACGCTGTTAGCCGGCATGGAAAGTTTTTTAAATCCAGGCGGCCGAGTGGCGATAATCTCTTTCCATTCATTGGAAGACCGGATTGTGAAAAACTATTTTAAGGAATTAGAAAAAGAAAATAAAGTAAAAATTTTAACAAAAAAACCGATGATCGCTTCCGAGGAGGAAGTAAAAAATAACCCCAAATCAAGGTCGGCAAAGTTAAGAGCAATTATTTTAAAATGACAACCATTATTCAGCCTAATCAAGAAAACAAGAAGGCCCACGTTGTTTTAACGACCATTTTTCTCAATATTGTTTTTATTGCCAGCGCAGTGGGAATGATTTTGTTCTACAGCCAAGTGGCGAATTTCCGGCAGGAAATTAAAAAACAATCAGTCGGATTAAGAACCGTTGAAACTCAAAACGCCGAGCTAAAAAATACTTTATACACATCCATTGATTCCATAAGTCCCCAAAAGCTTAACGCCGTAAATTCGCCGTTGATTTTAGAATCAAATCCCGAGTATATTAAAAAGGGGCAGTTAGCCGGATTTTAACGGCTATTTATAAAATGAAAACGAATTGGAGAACCGCTTTTATTACGTTTCTTTTTTTTGCGGCGTTTATTATTATAACCGTCAATCTTTATTCCGTTCAAATTACCAGGGGTAATATTTTTTCTACTCAAAATCAGAAGCAAAACATTTTGGCCAGCGGTTTGGACCCCATTAGGGGCAATATTTACGTTTTAGACAAGAACCGCACTCAAATTCCGGTTGCTTTAAATAAGGAATATTCTTTAGTTTTTGCGGTGCCGAAAGAAGTAGGCGAAGGCTCTGAAAATTCCGCCGCCCAGCTTTCAAATATACTCGGGCTGGATAAAAGCGATTTGGAAAAAAAGTTAAAAAAACCCGGCGACCTCTACGAACTTTTAATTCAAAAAGCGGGCCAAAACCAAATTAACGATGTTTCTTCCCTAAGTCTCAAGGGCATTTATGTTAAAAAACAATTTTTACGTTATTATCCATTCTCTGATTTTGCCAGTCATATTTTGGGGTTTGTTTCTCCGGCAAATGACAGCGATAAAAATAAAAATAGTTCTGCGGAAATAGGACGTTACGGTATTGAGGCCGGATTTAACAAGGAGCTTGCCGGCATAGAAAGTATTGCCAAAGGCGACCAAGCGGTTGGCGCAGAAAAAGGAAAAGACGTGGTTTTAACGATTGACCGGACCATTCAATCCCACTCCGAAGAAATATTGGCAAGATTGGTATCCGAAAAAGAGGCAGTTGGCGGCACGATAATCGTTCAAGAACCGCACTCCGGCAGAATTTTAGCAATGGCAAGCTTGCCTAATTTCGACCCCAATAATTATTCGAAATCAGAAATTAAAAACTTTTTGAATCCGGCCGTGGCCGCGATTTACGAACCCGGTTCTATTTTTAAAATTATCACGATGGCCATCGGAATAGAGAGCGGAAAAATTACGCCGAATACGAAATACAACGACGTCGGTTCATTGACCATAAACGGAAGAAAAATTACCAACTGGGACCAAAAAGCTCACGGTGTACAAACAATGACTCAAGTCATAGAACAGTCGATTAACACCGGTACGGTTTTCGCGGAAAAACAAACCGGACACGAAACATTTTTCAATTATTTAAAAAAATTCGGATTTTCTGATTTGACCGGAATCAAACTTCCTTCAGAGGTAAGAGGGAGTTTAAAAAGTTTAATAAAAGGAAAGGACATAAATTTTGCCACTGCCTCTTACGGGCAAGGAGTGGCGATAACACCCGTCGAATTAATAAGCGGCGTTTCGGTTATAGCCAACGGCGGTAATTTGATGAAGCCGTTAATTTTAGACAACGAAAAGTCCGAGGTTGTCAGGCGAGTGATATCGGCTGATACAGCCAAAAAAGTAACGGCAATGATGGTTTCCGCGGTTGATAAAGCCGGCATCGCCGCGATCACCAATTATTCCGTGGCTGGTAAAACCGGGACTGCCTTTATTCCGGATTTTAACAAGGGCGGTTATACTGAAGACGTTATCAACAGCTATGTCGGTTTCGCGCCGGCATATAACCCGAAGTTTGTTATTTTAATAAAACTTGATAAGCCGGCCGGAGCGCCCTTGTCGGGCCAGACCGTTGTTCCGGTGTTTCGTGAATTGGCGCAATTTATACTGACTTACTATAACGTTTCGCCTGATAAATAATGATTACTATTTTATCAAAAACTTTATTTTTTTTATCCCGCCGCATAATAAACCGTTACAAACCGGAAGTTATTGCAGTAACCGGAAGCGTTGGCAAAACCTCCGCTAAGGAAGCGATTTTCGCGGCGCTCGTCGGCCAGTCAAAAGAAAAAATAAATGGTGTAAGAAGATCTAGGGGAAATTTCAATAACGAAATCGGCGCGCCGTTGGCTATCATCGGCGATTTTAAAGAAGAAGACCTAAAGATTATCAGCCGCGATCAGCTTGCCGGGACAAAAAAATTTCAAAAACTTTTATTTTGGTGCAGGGTGATTTTAACGGGAAAATTTTACGCTTTCTGGCCTATTAAGTTAAATTATCCCCGGATTTTGATTTTGGAATATGGCGCTGATAAGCCGGGTGACATAAAAAACATGTTAAATCTTGCCCGTCCCGACATCGCCGTTGTTACCGCGGTGGGTGAGGTTCCGGTACACGTTGAATTTTACGGGGGTCCGGATGATATAGCGCGGGAAAAGGCCAAGATTTTAGAACCGCTTTCTGTAAACAGCTTCGCGATTTTAAATTATGACGACCCTAAAGTCCGCGAGATGAAGGAGAAAACAAGGGCAAAAATTGTTACTTTTGGATTTGAAGACGGAGCGGACATTAAAATTTCTAATTGCGAAAATCGATCTTTGGAAAACCGGCCTTCCGGAATTTCCTGTAAAATTGAAAATGATAACAATATCGTGCCTTTGTTTCTTAAAGGCGTTTTAGGCAGGGCGCAGGCGTACGCTTCGGCTGCGGCTTTTAGCGTTGGACTTTCGCTCGGCCTTAATTTGGTGGAAATCGCCGATTCTCTGGAAAGAAATTATTATCCGCCTAAACGACGGACAAATATTTTAGAAGGCGTAAAAGATACTTTTATTATTGACGACAGTTATAATGCCTCGCCGCTTTCAATGAAAGAGGCGTTGGAAATTTTGAAATCGTTGGAAGTGAAGCGAAAAGTCGCGGTTTTGGGCGATATGCTGGAATTAGGCGAATTTTCCATTGAGGCGCATCAAAAAATTGGAAAAATCGTCGGTCGGGTCGTCGATGTTTTAATAACCGCCGGACCGCGGGCGAAATTTATCGCGGAGAAAGCCAAGGCGGAAGGACTTTCAGAAAATAACATTTATGTTTTTGAAAATGCAACGGAAGTCTGTGAAAACATCAACGCGATTATAAAAGAAGGGGATTTGATTTTAGTCAAAGCTTCTCGCGGAATCGGTTTGGATAAAGTGGTTGAAGAGTTGAGAAAAACGTGATAAATAATTATTAATTGCGATTGGCCCCATCGTCTAGTGGTTAGGACACTTGGTTCTCATCCAAGAAACACCGGTTCGACTCCGGTTGGGGTCACCCCAAAATGAAGGTTTATTATCAAAACTCCCAACAGGAAACTAATTCTAGGACAAAGCTGAAAGTTTTTTTGATAGCTTTTCTTTTTTTGGCGTTTATCGGAGCCGGCGGTTATTTGGTCTACGCGTCCGGTTTTTTTAAAATAAAAAATATCGAAATTTCTGGCGTAGAAAATTATTCGAAGGAAAATCTGGTTTCTGATCTGAAAGATTTTTTTAAAAACCGCTCGGCGATTTCTTCTTTTCTAGGGCCGGACAATGTTTTAATTTGGACAGCGGACATGGGAGCGTTTCTTTCTAAAGAGCCGCAATTTAAAAACATAACGGTTCAAAAAGATATTTTTAGCCGTTTTGTAAAAGTGGAGGTTGAGGAAAGAGAAAAATTCGGCATCTGGTGCTTAATCAAAAAAAATATAATTTCCGAAAATGCGAGCTCGACGGTTGAACAAACAGAAACAAGCGAAAACTGTTTTTGGTTTGACAAAGAAGGGATAATTTTTGTCGAAGCACCGGCCATTGAAAGTGAGCTTTTCAATCGGGTTATGGATTTGACCGGAAGAGAATTAAAATCGGGCGATAAAGTTTTAGACAACCGGCTAATGGAAAATCTAGTGAAAATTTTCAATGTTTTTAACGCGGCCGACATAAAATCCAAAACTACTCACTTAAACGATCTTAAATCCGAAGAGGTGGTTGTTAAACCTTTATCTTTTCCGGTCTCGTTTTTTAGCTTGAGATTCAGTCCTGATTTTTCGATTTCCGCGATACGAGCTTTAAAAAAAGATAAGCGATGGGATAAAATTCAATACGCCGATTTTAGAGTGGAGAACCGGGTTTATTACAAATACAAGGATCAATAAGTATCAAATTTTTTGAGTTTTCTCATTGTTTCTAAGTCAGAATTTCTCAAATGTTCCGTCATTTCCATTTGCGCGTCAAAAGCGATTGATTTTCCCAAATATTGGCCGGAAGTAAAGTAGGGGAAAATTACGTAATCCGCGCCTTTTTTGTAAAGCGCCTCCACCTCGTTTTCATCCTCGGCCCTTAAAACTATCTTTATTTTCTTGCCCGCTTCCTTTAGCAAGTTTATCTCTTTTAAAAGGTTTAAGTTATCGGTGAAATCCGGGTCAGTGGAAATAACCAGCTCGGCGTCCTTGATATTGGACCGTTCAAATATTTCCGGATCGCTTATGTCTCCGAAAAGATATTCATAGCCGTATTTTTTTAATATGTCGATTGCTTCGGGGTCAAAATCAACAACTAAAATATTTTCTTTAGGCAGGTTAAAGGCGATACTCCGGCCGATTCTGTGAAAGCCGATTAAAATAATGGGTTTTCTGAATCCGCCATCGTCGAAATATTTTTCCTTCAGGTTCTTGCGTTCAAAGACCGAAAAGAATTTTGATGTTCTTCTAAAAATTCCGTCAGCGTAAATAATAAGATAAGTCGAGGCGATTATCGTGATAATCCCGACCGCGGTTATAAGCGTCACCACTTGAGTGGTTAAGTGTCCGAGTTTCAGGCCGACAGCCGCAAGTATCAAACTGAACTCAGAAATTTGGGCGGTGGTAACACCAGTCAAAAAGCTGGTTCTTTTTCTGTATCCCATAATTCCCATTATTATCAAAACTATCAGCGGATTTCCGATTAAAACAAACAAAGAGAAAATTATTATAGGAAAAGTTATTTGTGAAAAATCGGAAAACGCCAAAGAAGAGCCGAGAATGACGAAAAATATCAAAATAAAAAAATCTCTAAGCGGTTTTATTCTGCCTGATATTTGAAAATGTTCGTAAGAATTTGCCAGAGCCAGACCTGCCAGAAATCCGCCGATTTCTATGGGAAAACCGATTTTCGGGTGGCTGGCGATTGCCGCCAGAAGAAACGACCAAGCGAGCGTGGATAAAAATAAAAGTTCCTGCGATTTGGCTATTTTGTCAAAAACAAGCGGGACTATTTTTCGTCCAAGATAAAGAAAAGCGTAAAACAGAACAATTCCTTTTATTAAAGCGAAAACAACGCTTCTTAAAACCAGCTCTCCGTGGTTTTGAAATCCGCTCAAAAATACCAGCACTAAAATCGCCACAAAATCCTGGACCAAAAGAAATCCGATGCTTATTCTGCCGTATAGACTGTTCAAATCCCTTTTTTCCGAAAGAAGTTTTACAACTATAATAGTGCTTGAAAGGGTCAAGGCGATTGCGATATAAGCGCTTTGGAGATTGTTAAACCCGAGTAAATATGAAATTCCAAATCCCGCTGCAAAAGTAAAAACAAGCTGACCAAGCCCGACAACTATAGCCGCCTTGCCTATTGATTTGATTGACGGGAAATTCATTTCCAAACCCACCAAAAAAAGCAAAAACATTATTCCTAAATCGGAAAACGTCTGGAAAACTTCGCGGTTTTCAAAATGAAAAAAACTGAAAGAGGCGATTATTATGCCGGTAAAGAAATATGCGATAACCACCGGCTGTTTTAAAAGTTTGGCGACGATTCCCAAGCCCGCGGCGATCAAAATAACAATCGCGAGTTCTAAAATAGTGCCCATACCCTGTAGTGAAATTTCAATTTAAATTTTTCTTTTTAGAATAGAAATATTCTTTTAGTCGACGTTTTAGTAAACGATTGCCTTGTGTTGTTTTAAAATATTTTTCTCTGCGTTTAGCGTCGTTTTCATTCAAACAAGCCTCATAATATATGCATTTCCACGGCTTATGCGGTTTAGTGGAAAAATTTAATCCTTGATTATGTTCTTTTAGCCTTTTAACCAAATCATTTGTATGTCCTATATATAAACCATTATTCTTCAAACTTTCAATAACATATACATAGAACATAATCAGATTGAAATTCTACTACGGGGCATATAATAAGTATAGCAGATTTGCCGGTTATAATTTCGTTGATAAACGACGGATTGAATTTTTTCCTCTTCTTCTTTATAATTTGGGCGTTGGAGGCGTCGCATAGCGGCCTAGTGCGCGCGCTTGGAAAGCGCGTAAGCCTTAATCGGCTTCGTGAGTTCGAATCTCACCGCCTCCGCAATTTTTCGAAAAGGGTTTCAGAACCAAAAATATGGTCGGCGCGAAGCGCCGTCTGTTCTGAATTCCCCCCACAAAATCCTGATTCTGCAAGGATTCGCCACGCTCCGCGTGGCTCAAAAAGTACGGTTCGATCCTTAATTTGAAAGTTCGAACCGACTTTTTTGAATTCCCGAAAAAATTCTTCGGGAATTCCCTCGTTTGCCAATTCTATATTGTTTATACTGGCTTTTAGAAACTTGTCGGTAAGTTCGAACCGATTATGAGATTTTTTCTCAAAAGCTGATAATTTCTCTTTGAGAAGCTGTTTTGAGCTAACCAACGCACTTTTTGCGTCTCGATATTCTTCTAGTGAAAGTGCGTTCTCTAAATACGCCGTCATCAGCTTCTCAATTTTTGAATCCAAAAGAGAAATTTCATCTTTTGTTTTTTGAGAAAAAATCTCACTCGATTGGGTTTCTGATTGCCGATCTTTCTCGTTTTCGGCAATCATCCAATTTGCCCAATCGAGTGGCAAAGAAACTTTTTGAATTTCCGTTCTGACTTGAGAAGTGATGATTTCTTCGCGAACATATTTTTGTTCACAAGGATTTTTCCGTTTAGTACATCTCAAATAATTATGACCTTTTTGTTGCTCAGTAGTGATAAAACACCCACATTCTCCGCAACGGAAAAATCCTCTGTACAAAAATGGTTTCAATCCTTTGCTATGCGGTTTAGATTTTCTCATCATCACTTCTTGAACGGAATCAAAAAGTTTCTTTGTGATAATCGGTTCATGCTTGCCTTCGTATATTTCACCACCGTATCTCATTAGTCCTGTGAATATCGGATTTTTTAATATCTGTTGATAATTTGATACGGCAAGCTGCTTTCCATTTTTCCGACACAATCCAAGTTCGTTAAATTTATCTCGTAACTCTCTCAAAGTGAAATTACCAGTTGAATATGCCTCAAATGTCTTTTTGATAAGTGGAGCAATAATTTTGTCAGGTTCAATACCTTTGCCTTTCACATTTACATATCCGAGCGGAGACATTTGAGGCCATATTCCTTCTTTCACTTTGTTACGATGACCTCGTTTAATATTCTCACTTAGGTTGTCTACATAATACTTGGATTGTGAAAATGCAATGGAAAGCATGAACTTACCTTGTGGCGTTGTATCACACCAGAAAGTTGGAAATTTTAGCTCGGCAATCTTTCCCGTATCGAGCAAATAGATAATTTTTCCACCATCAACACTATTTCTCGCCAACCTATCGGGATGCCACGCTAAAATTCCCGAAGCTTCGTTTTGCTCGATACGGAGAAGCATTTCATTAAATACTGGCCGACCCGGAGCTTTAGCGGTTTGTTTTTCCACGAAAATATCTACCACCTCAATTTGTTCTTTTACCGCCAACTCTTTGAGTTCGGCCAGTTGATCCGAAATGCTTCTCACTTGCCGATCTTCCGTATCGGTACTTTTGCGAGTATAGATAAAAAACTTTCTGGTGTGATCAATCATAATTTTGTATTGGCAAACGAGGAGCCACGCGGAGCGTGGCGAATCCTTGCAGAATCAGGATTTTGTGGGGGGAATTCAGAACAGACGGCGCTTCGCGCCGACCATATTTTTGGTTCTGAAACCCTTTTCGAAAAATTGCGGTATTCATTGTACAAAGTTCGAATGTATTTTGAAAGCAATCCTGATGCCGACTAATCGCACGCGCGGAGCGCGTGGTGGCTCTAAACTGCCTCGTACGCTCGTATCGTTCCGCCACTGCCTCGCAGAGCCTCGGCAACCCCGAAAGAAAAACACTCCTTGCTTTCTTGATTTGGCGGGGGTGAAATTTCTTTTGAAAAAGGAAAGGGTGTTTTTCTTTCGGGGTTCTGCCCTCCAAGTATTCGGGCAGGTGGCGGAACAATGCGGACGAAGTTTTGGCAAAACTATTTTTTGGGGAAAGGATTTGCCAAAACTTCGGCTCATTTGTTTTTGAATTTGGATGTCGCAAATGGAAAAGGAGGGGTTTGGGGAGGAATTTTCCATTTGCTCCGCTGATTTCTTTTGGCGAAATTCGGGCATTGAGAAAAGAATGGAAAGTTGTTATAATTGATTTGCAAGTCATATAAGTATTATATCACTTTCCATACATTATAATCTACTATGTCCACAATAGGCAAGAACATCAAGAAATTTAGGCAGGAAAAAGAGCTTTCGCAAGATAAGCTGTCCAAACTTGCCGATTTGTCACTCAATACGGTTGTTAAGATAGAGTTGGACGAAAGCCCAAACCCGACCATTGAGACGATTCAAAAAATTGCGAAAGCTCTTGCGGTTTCGGTTGACGACCTTTTGAAAAAATAGTTATGCAAAAACCATATTACGAAAATAAAAATTTTACTCTCTACCAAGCAAACTGCTTGAATATTCTTGCTGAACTTCCAGAAAATTCAGTTGATATGGTTTTTGCTGATCCTCCCTATTTGCTTTCAAATGGCGGTTTTACTGTTCACGCTGGACGGCAAGTGAGTGTTAATAAGGGAGCATGGGACAAGAGCAACGGATTGAAAAAAGATTTTGAATTTCATCTTGAATGGATACAAGCCGTCAGGCGTGTATTAAAACCGTCCGGCACGCTTTGGATTAGTGGAACTTATCACTCAATTTATCAATGCGGTTTTGCACTTCAAGTCGCAGGATTTCATGTTCTCAATGATATTGCATGGTTCAAACCGAACGCTTCTCCGAATTTAAGTTGCCGTTTTTTCACAGCAAGTCACGAAACGCTTGTTTGGGCGAGAAAAGACAAGAAAGCAAAACATATTTTCAATTATGATTTAATGAAAAACGGCACTTGGCCGGAGGACGCATTAAAAAAGCCCGGACTTCAAATGCGCTCGGTTTGGTCTATGGGAACTCCAAAGCCAATTGAAAAGAAATTTGGCAAGCACCCAACACAAAAACCCGAAGATTTACTGAAAAGAATCGTACTTGCTAGCACAAACAAAGGCGATCTTGTCCTTGATCCTTTTACTGGAAGCTCCACGACTGGAATTGCCTCACATTTATTCGGCAGAAAGTTTATCGGCATTGATCTTGATAAACAGTTTTTGGATGTATCAATAAAGCGATTTGAAGAACTGGATCGCAATTTGGAAAATAAGAAAGCAAAAATATGAAAATCATAACCCGCGCAGTTGCGATCAAAAATCTAAAAAAGTATATCGGTCAAGATTTGCGAAAATTGGCTTTGGAACATGGTATTACAACTTATGAAACAGGAAAGCAAAACAAGGGCTGGAAAGGTCTTGTTTTGGAACGCTTGGCAGGTTTGGAAACGAATATTTCCAAAGCGCCGAATGGGCTTACTTACGAATTAAAGTCAGTTGCTTTCCGCACAGTAAAAGGTGAGCTTGTGCCAAAAGAAACAATGGCGATAACAATGATCAACCCCGCAGAACTGAAAGCCCATTCATTTTTTGAAAGCCATTGTTGGGCAAAGCTCAAAACCATTGTTTTTTGTGCAGTGCAGTGGAATGGAAAAAATTCTGAAGCAGGAGAGCTACTGAAAGTAGCGAGCTTGGATTTTGCCGAGGATGATGAATTGATAAAAGAAATCAAAGCTGATTATGACTTCATTCGCAATAAACTTATCACGCAAGGTTTTGAAGCTTTGACTGGAAAAGACGGCAAATGGATACAAGCTCGCACAAAAGGCCCCGGTCATGGGTCGGTTAGCCGTGCGTTTTACGCACGAACATCTTTTGTTAAAAAGATTTTTGAAATAGCAAGTTAGCTTGTCAAAAATAGTGCCCCAACAAGCCCCGCTCTAAGCGGGGCTTGTTGGTAAAAACAACTTGGTGTATAATTACAGAAGTCTAATACTTGACTATTTATAGGGGGTTTGCTAGACTTTAGATGTAATCTATAAATTTAACAATTATGACCAACAAAATCACTATTGACGACCTATATTCTGACGCTGGCACTTTTGACGAGGAGGCCGTCTTAACAATGCTCAAAGGCAAAGTTGTTTTTACGAAGGAAAATGAGGTGCTATTTGCCGTTGACCCCACAAAACTAAAGGGCAGAGATGCAATTTTGCTTTACGCTTTGGCCAAGAAGGTTTTGATGGCAAATAAGAAAATTGATGATGAGATAATTACAAACGCTGAAATTATTGATAAAGCTAAGCTTACAAAGAGCAATGTCGGTGTAACAATAATGCGCCTCAAGGATAAGAAAATTCTCATGCCCTCTGGTTCGGGGTACGAACTCCCTACGTTCAAAGTCGCGGAGGTGCTGAATTCATTAAAAAATAATAAAGATTAATTCTATGACTAAAGATATTGATACAAGGGTTACAGACCTAGAAAATCGCCTTACGGCACTTGAGAAGGAGCTTCACGCCGGTAATTCTTCCCCAAAAAACGAAAAGAAGCGAAACCAAAGCCTTAACGAATTTTTGCTAGAGAAAAACCCGACGACTGCGATTGATAGTGTTTTAGTAATCGCCGTTTACCATGAGCGGTTTTCGGGGGCGAATTCTTTTAGCGCGAACGACATTTTGGACCTGATTAGAAAAGCCAAGCAAAAGAAGCCTAAGAACATTAACGATCTCATCAATAAAACCATAGGTAAGGGATATTTTGAGGAAGACAAGGCGGGCGAGGACGGGAAAAAGAGATGGTATGTTACAAGTTCCGGAGTCGCGCTTGTTGACAACAACTTCAACCGAAATGAACAGAATTCCTAAAAAAGAATTGGAGGCCTTTGACGTGCATTTACTTCCAGATGTCCAAAGTATTTCGCTATGGGTAATGGAGTATCTAACCGATGAAACTATTGATCGGTTTGGTTCAACTGAAATCGCGAAATATATCGTTGATAAATTAGGGATAAGCACCTCAAAACAAGCTGTCCAAGCGTCATTAATAAAAGCTACGAAACTTAAATTAAGCCACAAAGAAAATGGTGGTTTTAAGTTAATGCAAAGTGGGCAAGAAGAACTTTTGAAACAGATGAGAAAAGGAAGAGTAACTTTACTAGAACCCGGTAAACCTTTTTCTGCCGGTGTTGAGCTTGGCAATATATTTTCGCAAATGACTGGCGTAGCTCGTTTTAGCGATCCTTATGTTGATGAAAAAACACTCGATGTCGTGCACAAACATTTTTCTGATACTAAATTATCCATTAGGATATTGACCTCGCAGATTGCCAACGAAGAAAGGTTCAAGCGTGATTTAGAAAAAATGCGGGTTGAGGGGATCAATATTGAGGTTCGTAAAATTGATAAAGGTATTCTGCACGACAGATATTTTATTGACGATAAGCATTTTTGGTTGTCAGGGAACAGCTTGAATAACCTAGGGAAGAAAGAAAGTTTTATCGTAATGTTAAGCGATGGGATACGACAAAGCATGTTGCAGACTTTTAATTCTCGTTGGCAATCTGCTATAAATACATAGAAGCCCGAATTTCGCCAAAAGAAATCAGCGGAGCAAATGGAAAATTCCTCCCCAAACCCCTCCTTTTCCATTTGCGACATCCAAATTCAAAAACAAATGAGCCGAAGTTTTGGCAA